>Ga0070741_10000946_pt1 | contig 95612 bp, 100 predicted proteins | sample Coa_R1_4_FD_66440 | JGI IMG/M metagenome (GOLD analysis project Ga0070741, IMG submission 66440) | Surface soil microbial communities from Centralia Pennsylvania, which are recovering from an underground coalmine fire - Coalmine... | ecosystem: Environmental > Terrestrial > Soil > Unclassified...
TCCAGCGCGGCGATTTCTCGGCATGGGCCGCGCTTTTCGTGAGGCTTACACCTCTCCGTCAGCGAGCTCCTCGCGCCGGCTCGTAGTGACCGGAGGCGGGGCCCCATGCCGTCCCGGGAGCGCGGCGGCGAGCCGCGCCCGCGGGCGCCGGTCCCGACCCCCGCCAAGCACGCCTGCAGGACGGCCCCTCGTGGATCGAGACGGGCCCAAAATAAGGCCGCCCGGCGGGCTGGGGATAAGGAATCGCAAAAAATTTTTAGCGTTGAAATCATTTAGGAATTTAGTCTGGAAAGCCCGTCATGGCCGGGTTTGTCACCCAAGTCGGGTTTACCCGACTTGGGCTCTTTTAAATTTAGCGAACTCGGGCAAGCCCGAGTTCGCGTGCCATCCACGTCTTAACGGCACCTCAGCCAGGAAGGCGTGGATGCCCGGCATAAAGCCGGGCATGACATGCCGATATGCTCGTGCGGTTACTTCAGCCCCCTCACCACCTTCACCACCGCGTCCGTCAGCTTCTTCAAATCCTCCTCGCCGATCGTGAGAGCCGGCGCGAGGTATACGATCGAGCCGAACGGCCGCACAAAGACGCCCTCTTCGATGAACGCCTGCCGCAGCGCATGAAGATTCGCGATCCTGTCGAGTTCGACGACGCCGATCGCGCCCAAGACGCGCACGTCCTTCACATGCGGCAAGCCCCGGCAGACGCCGAGATCGCGCCGGAGCGCGACGGAAATCGCCGCCGCCTGCCGGAGCCGCGGCTCCCGCTCGAAGAGATCGAGCGACGCATTCGCCGCTGCGCAAGCGAGCGCGTTCCCCATGTAGGTCGGCCCATGCATCAGCGCCTTTTGCGGATCGTCCGACCAGAACGCATCGAAGATGCGCCTGCGCGCGATCGTCGCCGCGAGCGGAAGCGTGCCGCCCGTGAGCGCCTTCGAGAGCGTGATGATATCCGGCACGACGCCCGCGCCCTCGCATGCGAACATCGCACCCGTCCGCCCGAAGCCGGTGAAAATTTCGTCGAAGATCAGCAGTGCACCGGTCCTGTCCGCGGCTTTCCGCAACCGGCGCAGTACCTCGGCGTCGTGAAAGAGCATCCCGCCCGCCCCTTGCGCCAAGGGCTCGACGATAATGCCCGCGATTTCGTCGGCATGACGCTCGGCGAATTGTTCGAACGTCGCCGCGTCTTGCTCGCTGCGCGGCAAGTCGGCGGCGAGCTGCTCCACGAGCAGGCCCTGAAAAAGATGATGCATGCCGGCGTCCAGATCCGAGACCGACATCGCGCCCGTGGTGTCGCCGTGATAGGCGCCGCGAAAGGTGATGAACTTGTTGCGCCTGCGCTCACCCTTGTTGAGCCAGAATTGCACCGCCATCTTGAGCGCGACTTCGACCGCGACCGAGCCGGAATCCGAAAAGAACACGCGCGAAAGATCGCTGGGCAGGAGCGCCGCGAGACGGCGCGCAAGGGTTGCCGCCTGCTCCTGCACGATCCCGCCCATCATCACATGCGGCAGAACTTCGAGTTGCCGCCGCACGGCCTCGGCGATGTGCGGATGATTGTAGCCGTGGCACGCCGTCCACCAGGACGCGATGCCGTCCACGAGCTCCCGCCCGTCGGCGAGTACGATACGCGAACCGTGCGTTCGCACAGCGGCAAGCGGCTCTGGCGCCACCTTCATTTGCGTGTAAGGCAGCCACAGATGTTCGAATCCGCGCGTGTACCAACCGGGCTTTGCAGTCATGGCGAAACTCTCTTATCAGGTTAGCGCGCGGGACGCGAAAGCGTCCGGAAGGACAGGCATGCAATCGCTCGACAACTTCATCTCCGGTAAGCTCGCGAAACTCGAGGCTGCGAGTTTACGCCGTACGCTGGTGGATACGTTCCGCGAGGACGGAATCTGGGTCACGCGCGGCGGCAGACGTCTCCTTTCCTTCTGCTGCAACGATTATCTTAATCTCAGCCAGCATGACGCGGTGAAGACAGCGGCGATCGAGGCCACCCGCAAATACGGCGTAGGCTCCGGCGCCTCGCGGCTCGTGACCGGCAATCATCCGCTATTTGCCGAGCTCGAAGCGCGGCTCGCGCGCCTGAAGGGCACGGAAGCGGCGATCGTGTTCGGCTCGGGCTATCTCGCGAATACCGGCATCATCCCGGCGCTGATCGGCAAGGACGACCTGATCCTGATGGACGAGCTGAACCACGCCTGCCTGTGGGGCGGCTCGCGCATGAGCCGCGCCAAGATAGTGACCTTTCCGCACGCCGACGCCGCTATGGCGCGGAAACTGCTCGCCAAACATCGCGCAAGCCACCCGCATGCGATGATCGCCACCGACGGCGTGTTCTCCATGGACGGCGACATCGCGCCGCTCCGCGCGCTTTCCGATATGGCGAAGGAATATGACGCGTGGTTCTTGGTCGACGACGCGCACGGCCTCGGCGTGGTCGGCGGTGGGCGCGGCTCGGCTTTCATCGAAAACCCGCCGGTCGAAATCCCGCTACAGATGGGCACGCTCTCGAAGGCGGCCGGCGGCTATGGCGCGTATCTCTGCGCTTCCCGGCCGGTGATCGACTGGATGCACAACCGCGCACGCACTTTTGTCTATTCGACCGGCTTGCCGCCCGCTTCCGCCGCCGCGGCAATCGCCGCGCTCGAACTGATCGAGACGGACAAGGCGCTCACCGCGAAACCGGTGCAGAAAGCGCGCGCCTTTACGAAATCGGCGGGCTTGCCGGAGCCCATGACGAATATCGTTCCGATCATGCTCGGCGAGGAAAAACGCGCGCTGCGCGCGTCCGAAATGCTCGCCGAGGAGGGCTTTCTTGTCGTTGCGATCCGCCCGCCCACGGTACCCGCAGGCACCGCGCGGCTGCGCATGACCTTCACGGCCGGCCATCCGGACGCCGAGATCGAACGGCTCGCGCATCTCGTGCGCTCGCGTGTGCTTGGGAACTGATCCGTGCGCGCCTTTTTTGTCACCGCCACCGGCACCGAAATCGGCAAGACCTTCATCGCTGCGGCGCTCGCCCGTCATTTCACGGCCAAGGGGCAAGCCGTGAACGTGCTGAAACCGGTCCTGACCGGCTTTGATCCGAAGGATTTTGCCGGGAGCGATCCGGCGCTCCTGCTGAAAGCGGCGGGCAGAGAGCCTTCGCTCGCCGAGATCGAGTGCGTCTCGCCCTTCCGCTTCAAGGCGCCGCTCGCGCCGAATTTGGCGGCCGAGCGCGAGGGACGCCGCGTCGATTTCAACGCCATCGTAAAATGCTGCGAGGATGCGGCGCGGGCCCGCGACGCGTTCCTCCTGATCGAAGGGATCGGCGGCCTGATGGTGCCGCTCGATAACGAGCGCACGGTGCTCGATTTAATCGAGAAGCTCGGCCTTCCCATCATTCTCGTTACCGGCAGCTATCTCGGCACTATCAGCCATACGCTCACCGCGATTGAAGTCGCAAAGACGCGAAAACTGGAGATCGCCGCGCTTGTCATCAGCGAGTCCGAAGGAAGCACCGTCACGCTTGGCGGCACCGCCGCGACGCTGCGGAAATTCGCGCAAGTGCCGGTCTACTCCGTGCCGCGCAACGATCAGGCCGCCGCGATGAAGGCGATCGCGCAGCTCGCGGAGGGTCTTTGAGCTATATCGACGCCATCGTCGCCTGGGTGCATGCGCATCCGCATTACGCCTTCGCGGCGGTCTTTCTGCTCGCCTTCGTGGAGTCTCTTCCGATTGGCGGGAGCTTCGTGCCGGGCGCTTCCGCCATTATCGCAATTGCCGCGATCCTGCCGAAGGACGCGGAAAGTCTCCTGCCCGCGCTTCTCGCGGCAATTGCCGGCGCGAGCCTCGGCGACGGTTTTTCCTTCTGGCTCGGGCATCATTATGAGCGCGCAGTGTTATCGCGCTGGCCGCTCAAGAACTATCCCGGGCTCGTCCGCCGCAGCGAGATGTTTATCGAGGAGCATGGCGTAAAAAGCATCGTGCTCGCGCGCTTCACGCCGCCGGTGCGGGCGCTGGTGCCGCTCTTGACCGGGATTTTCGAAATGCCGGTGCATCGCTACGTCGCCGGCAATATCGTCGCGGCGACGCTATGGGCGGTCGCCCATGTCGGCTTCGGCGCCTTCGTCGGCCATTCGCTGGCGCTCTTCGAGCAGAAATATCACCGCTATCTCGTGCTCGCGGCCGCGATCCTCGCCGTACTCGCGCTCGGTTATTTTGTCGCGCGCCGTCTCGCCCCGCCCGTCAGGCAAAAATAAAAAGGGCGCGGATTTCCCGCGCCCTTCTTTTTTCGATCTTGTTCCGCTTAACGCTTCGAGAACTGGAAGCTGCGGCGGGCTTTCTTGCGGCCGTACTTCTTGCGCTCCACGACGCGCGAGTCGCGCGTGAGGAAGCCGGCCTTCTTGAGCACGCCCCGCAACTCCGGCTCGTATTCGGTGAGCGCCTTCGAGAGGCCGTGGCGGAGCGCGCCCGCCTGGCCCGAGAGACCGCCGCCCGAGACTTTGCAGATGACATCGAACTGGCCCTGCCGGTTCGCGGTGACGAGAGGCTGCTGGATCATCATGCGCAGCACCGGCCGCGCGAAATAGACCTCGATCGGCCGGGTGTTGACGACGATCTTGCCGGAACCCGGCTTCACCCAGACGCGGGCGACCGCGTCCTTGCGCTTGCCGGTGGCGTAGGCGCGGCCGTACTGGTCGAGCTTCTGCACATATTTGCGCGGTTCGTTTTCGCCGCTCTGCTTCAGCGCGGCAAGGCCTTCGAGCGATTGCACGGTTTCGGCCATCAGGCGACCCTCTTGTTCTTCGTGTTCATCTTGGCGACGTCGAGCACTTCCGGCTTCTGCGCTTCGTGCGGATGCTTGTCGCCCTTGTAGACGCGGAGATTGCCGAGCTGTTTGCGCGCGAGCGGGCCTTCCGAGAGCATCCGCTCGACGGCCTTCTCCACGACGCGCTCCGGAAAGCGGCCTTCGAGGTGAAAGCGCGCGGTGCGCGTCTTCACGCCGCCCGGATAGCCGGTGTGGTGGTGATAGACCTGCTGGTCGCGCTTCTTGCCGGTGAAGACGACCTTCTCGCAGTTGGTGACGATGACGAAGTCGCCGCAATCCATGTGCGGCGTGTAGGTCGGTTTGTGCTTGCCCTTGAGCCGCATCGCGACGATGGAAGCAAGGCGCCCGACCACGAGGCCGGTGCCGTCGATCAGCACCCATTTCTTTTCGATGTCGGCGGGCTTCGCCGAATAGGTTTTCATGGTTCTGTCCGTTGGAGGTGGGCGAGACGCCCGCGAAATCCGCGCGTGATGTACGGGAGCAATGGCGCGCCGTCAATGCACACAGATAAAGTTTTATCTTGTTATTTCAAATGCTTATAATTTTGGTATTTTAATACCAATAACTAACCCATTCATTTTTATGTCATCACCGGGCCGCAGCGGCCCGCGAGCAAAGCGAGCGTATGCCGCTGCGAGACACTCAAGTCGGCTGTTGCCGATTTGAGCACTAAAATACGCAACTCGGGCAGGCCCGAGTTGCGGTGATCCATGATGCAACTCGGCATACGTGGAAAGTCCTCATGGATTACCGGGTCACGTCCGCGCCACGGCTCGCGTGCCGCTCCTGCCGCGCCGTCGAGCGAAGCGAGAGTCCGGCGCGGCAGCTTTTAGGTGTTCGCGCTGGCTACTCGCTTTCGCTCGCCAGCGCGAACAGGCGCGACGGCCCGGTAATGACGGGTGGAGAAGCTGGGCTGCTTACCCGCCTTACGGCGGGATCGAATAGGTCGCCACGCAATGTGCAACCATTTCGTCCTCCCCGTCGGAGCGGATCGCGACCTCGCCCACGGTGAGGCGCTTGCCGAGCTTCATCAGCTTGCAGTCGGCGAGCACGTCGGAGGCCTTGGGCTTCCGGAGAAAATTGATGTTGAGGCTCGTGGTGACCGCGAGCGGCACCCAGCCGATCGAGGCGAGGATCGCGACATACATGGTCGCGTCCGCGAGCGTCATCATCGAGGAGCCCGATACCGTACCCCCCGGCCTGAGCACCTTGTCGCTCGCCTTCATGCGCACGAGCGCTTCGCCCATACCCACCCGCTCGATCTTGAAGAGGCCCTTCGGGCCGAAATCGCCTTGCGGAAATTCGCGCGCGAAATGCGCCTCGATCTCGCCCACGGTCAATTTCGGCGCCAGCATAATCGCTCCTAAAGTCGCGGGAACGCGGGTGTTTGCCCGGCCGTTATTCCGGATACAATGTTGCCCGAGAAACGGGAAGCCCAAATGTCGAAGCCCGCACGCAGCCCCGAAACCGCTTCGCAGGACACTGTCCTCCTGCGCGACGACAAGGACGGTATCGCCACCCTCACCCTCAATCGTCCCGCCGCGCGGAACGCGCTTTCCGAAGAATTGATGGACACGCTGATCGCCGCCTTGCAGACGATCGGCGGCGACCGCTCGGTACGCGCCGTCATCATCGCCGCGAATGGCCCCGTCTTCTGCGCGGGCCATGACCTCAAGGAAATGACCGCGCACCGGAATGACCCCGACCGGGGCCGCGCCTATTTCAAGGCATTGTTCGAAAAATGCGCCGGCATGATGCAGGCGATCGTGCACCTACCGCAGCCGGTGATCGCGAGCGTGCAGGGGGTCGCCACCGCTGCGGGCTGCCAGCTTGTCGCGAGTTGCGATCTCGTTGTCGCCTCCGAAAATGCGAGCTTCGCGACCCCCGGCGTGCAGATCGGCCTCTTCTGCTCCTCGCCGATGGTCGCGCTCTCCCGCAAGGTCGCGAGCAATCATGCGTTCGAGATGCTCTCGACCGGTGAACTCGTGCCCGCGCAGCGCGCCTACGAAATGGGACTCGTGAATCGTGTGTGCAGCGTCGGCGAACAACATCATGCGGCGCTGGAGCTCGCGCAGAAGATCACCTCGAAATCGGCTTACGTTTTGAAGATCGGCAAGGAAGCCTATTATCGCCAGCTCGATATGAATCTCGCCGACGCCTACAAATACGGCGCAGGCGTCATGGCCGAGAACATGATGGCGCGCGACGCCGAGGAAGGGATCGGCGCTTTCATCGAGAAGCGCGAGCCGAAATGGGAAGACCGTTGACGCGCCTCCCGCTGAATTCCGAAAAATGAACCACGACAGATACGACGACAATTATATTCGCGGGATTCTCAACACCGTGAAGACGGTCGCGATCGTCGGCGCGAGCGCCAACGAAAGCCGCCCGAGCCTGTTCGTGGTGAAGTACCTCACCGAACGCGGCTACAAGGTCTTCCCGATCAATCCCGGCCGCGGCGGGGAGCTTATCGGCGGCGTGAAGACCTACGCCAGGCTCGCGGACGTCCCGGAGAAAATCGACATGGTCGATGTCTTCCGCCGCTCCGAGGACATGCCGAAAATTCTCGATGAGGTGCTCGCGCTTCCCAATCGCCCCGGCGTGTTCTGGATGCAGCAGGGCGTGAGGAACGACGAGGCAGCCGCGAAAGCCGAGGCCGCCGGCATGAAAGTCGTCATGAACCGCTGCCCGAAGATCGAATATGGCCGCCTCTCCGGCGAGATCGGCTGGGCCGGAGTCAATACGCGAATGGTCTCGTCCAAGCGCACGCAGCGCCTGGAAGGCGGCGTGCAGCGGCTGAAGCTCGGGAAGGAATAGAAAATCTTTGTCATTACCGGGCCGGCGCGCCCCGCGAGCGAAGCGAGCGGGTTGGCGCGACGAGACCCGGTAATCCATGACGACTTTCCAAGTGTGCCGACATTCATCATGGATCACCGCAACTCGGGCCTGCCCGAGTTGCGTATTTTAGTGCTCAAGTCGGCAACAGCCGACTTGAGTGTCTCGCAGCGTCAGCCGCTCGCGCGCTTTCGCGCACTCGCGGGACGCTGCGGCCCGGTGATGACAGAATTAGGGATTGCGCTCCCAAACAACCGCGTAGTGATACGGCGGCACCTCTACCACGCGTAGAAACTTCATCTCCGGCAGCTTCGCGGACTCGATTGTCTGCTCGGGCGTCATGCGCAACTCTGTTTTCGGTCCGCGCGGCTGACCTAAAACCGGCGTTTCCTCGCGCGGACGTGCATGCCAGTTCACCACGGCAAAAAGCCCGCCCGGCGCAAGCACCGCAGCGGCCGCACGCACCAACCGGGGCTTGTCCGGCACGCCGTGATAGACATTCGCGAGAAACACGAAATCGGCCGACGCTTTGACGAAGCGCGGTAGATCGTAGGCATCGCCCTCGACGAAATCGCAATTCGCCACGTTCTGCTTTTCCAGGCGCGTACGCGCCATCCCGAGCAGTCGCGCGTCGATATCGATCGCGGTCACATGCCGCGCGGCCCGCGCCATCGGCAGCGTGAACCAGCCGTCGCCGCAGCAGAGATCGACAGCGTTCATGCCGGGCTTCAATCCTGCGGCGGAGACCACGCCCGCCGGATCCGGCCAGAGCGCTTCCCAGTAGTCGCCGGGCATTTCGGTGCCGACGAAAAATCCGCTGAAACCGGACATTCTTCCGCTCTTTAACGCTCGCACGCGAAAGGCGCTTGACGCACGCGGCGGGTTCATACACGAAATCCATGGCCAGCGCATAACGCGAAAGGGATGGAAATATGGGCGACCGCGTGCCGGGTTTTTCGACGCTATCCATTCACGCCGGCGCGCAGCCCGATCCGACCACCGGGGCCCGTGCGACGCCGATCTACCAGACGACCTCCTACGTCTTCGACGACGTCGATCACGCCGCGTCGCTTTTCGCCCTGCAAACTTTCGGCAACATCTATACGCGCATCACCAACCCGACGAATGCGGTGTTGGAGGAGCGCGTGGCGGCGCTCGAGGGCGGCACCGCAGGGCTCGCAGTGGCGTCGGGTCACGCCGCGCAGACTCTCGTCTTTCACGCGCTGATGACACCAGGCGACGAAATCGTGGCGTCGAAAAAGCTCTACGGCGGCTCGATCAACCAGCTCACGCATTCGTTCAAGAATTTCGGCTGGAACGTCGTCTGGGCCGATCCCGACGACATCGACAGTTTCGCGCGCGCGGTCTCGCCGAAGACAAAATGCATTTTCGTCGAGTCGATCGCGAACCCCGGCGGCATCGTCACCGATCTCGAAGCGATCGCGAAAATCGCGAAGGACGCGGGTGTGCCCTTCATCGTCGACAACACCCTCGCCTCGCCCTATCTCTGCCGGCCGATCGAATTCGGCGCCGATATCGTCGTGCATTCGGCGACGAAATTTCTCGGCGGCCACGGCAATTCCATCGGCGGCGTGATCGTGGACGGGGGCTCCTTCGACTGGTCGGCGAGCGGCCGCTACCCCATGCTCTCCGAGCCGCGGCCGGAATATGCCGGTATCAAGCTCCACGAGACCTTCGGCAATTTCGCTTTCGCCATTGCCTGCCGCGTCCTCGGCCTGCGCGATCTTGGGCCCGCGCTCTCGCCGTTCAACGCCTTTCTCATTCTCACCGGCATCGAAACGCTGCCGCTCCGCATGCAGCGCCATTGCGACAACGCGCTTAAGGTCGCGGAATTTCTGCAAAACCACCCGGCGGTGGCATGGGTGAGCTACGCGGGGTTGCCCGGCGACAAATATCGTTCGCTCGCGCAGAAATACTGCCCCAAGGGCGCAGGCGCCGTGATGACCTTTGGTCTCAAGGGCGGTTATGACGCCGGGATCGCGCTCGTCTCCAACGTGCAGCTCTTCTCGCATCTCGCCAATATCGGCGACACGCGCTCGCTCATCATTCATCCGGCTTCCACGACGCACCGGCAGCTCACCGACGAGCAGAAGATCGCCGCCGGCGCCGGGCCGGACGTGGTGCGGCTCTCGGTCGGGCTCGAGGATGCCGAGGACATCATCGCGGATCTGGAACAGGCGCTGAAGGCTTAGCTCTTGTCATGCCCGGCCCTCGGGTCCGGCCTTCGGCCGGCCCAAGGGTAGACTCTTGTGCCGGCATCCACGCCTTCCTTCTCATTTTATGTCGTCAAGACGTGGATGGCATGCGAACTCGGGCAAGCCCGAGTTCGCTTACATTAACATTCACAAGTCGGGCAGGCCCGACTTGTGATGACAAGCCCGGCCATGACGTTGTGATTATTTGCGTCCCAACAGCGCCACATGCCGCGTCGCGGCGGCGAGGACGATGACCGCGCCGAGCTGGTGTAAGAGCGCAAGCGCAAACGGCGCGGCCAGAAGCAACGTGGCGATGCCGAGCGCAGCCTGTGCCGTGATCAGCGCGAATACATGCGAAGCGTGGAAGCGAACGGAGCTAGGCGCAGTGTAAGTTTGGCACATATGCCACGCCGCCAGCGCGAAAACCGCATAGGCCACCATGCGGTGATCGAACTGCACCGTCATCACGTTTTCGAAGAGATTCTTCCACCATGGGCTCATCGTGAAGAGCTGCGAAAGCGGCGGGATGAAATTTCCGTCCATCAACGGCCAGGTGTTAAAGGTGAGCCCCGCGTTCGTCTTCGCCACGATCGCGCCGAGGAAAATCTGCACGAAAACGAGAGCGAGGATCGCGCCCGCAAGCGCGCGGATGCGCGGCGGCACTTTCTCACGCACCCGGATTTCAAGGCTGGCCGCAACCGCGATAATCGCCGCGAAAATGAAGCTCGCGGTCGTGAGATGAATCGCGAGCCGGTACTGACTCACATCGGTTCGCACGCTTAGGCCCGAAGCCACCATCCACCAGCCGATCGCGCCTTGCAGCCCGCCGAGCAAAAACAGCCCGCCGAGCTTCCAGCCAAGCGTGCGGTCAACAAGCCCCTTCCATGCGAACCAAAGAAGCGGAAAGAGAAAAACGACGCCGATGACCCGTCCGAGCGCGCGATGCGTCCATTCCCAAAAATAGATGAGCTTGAATTCGCTCAGGCTCATTCCGCGATTGATCTCCTGATATTGCGGGATCTTCTTGTAGCCCTCGAATTCGCTTTGCCACGCCTGCTCCGATAGCGGCGGCACGATGCCGGTGACCGGCTTCCACTCGGTAATCGAAAGCCCCGAGCCCGTGAGCCGCGTTGTGCCCCCGATCATGACCATGAGCGCCACAAGCAGCGCCACGGTGTAAAGCCATAGCCGCACCGGGCGCATGCGGTCCTGAATTTTTGCGATGTTGCGAGGTCCGTGCATTTTCCCGCCGAGGCATATAGAAGAGTGCCGGTTCGGGCAAATCACCTAAAGTCTTGCAATCATGTCCTTGCGCACCCGCAAATTGATCGGCACCGCCCTCCTCATTGCCTTTGTGATCTTCTGGGCGTTCTTTTCCATGAGCATCGCGCAGGCGCGGCTTGCCGCGATGTCCGGCCTCGCCGGCGGGGCGCTGGTCGTTTTCCTTGGGCTGGTCTGGATCATCCCGGCAGGGCTGATCATCCGCTGGATGGCAAGGTCGCGCTCATGACGCCTTGCGACGAGAGAACGGAGCAAGCAAGCAGGCGATTTTACTTCAGCGTGTTTGGTTCTATTTCGCTGAAACGGAAACGACAGCAGCTTTACGAAAGTCTGTGATCTTTGCCTCATTATCGATCGTGTTACTCTGACCGATTTTCGGCGACGTTTGGACTGAGAACAAAACGAAACCGCCTTTCTGGCGCGGAACTATGAAATACTGCGAGCCACGGGCACCATCTGAATCTTCACAGGAGGCAAAGCCGCGGAAAACGATTTCACTATCGACCATCTCGCTCATCCTGCCGGAAGCGAACTTGCCTTTGCAGGCTTTCGCATCATTTCCAATTACCGTCGCCGCTACGTCTAGTCCCTTGAGCGTCGCATCGCCGGGAATCACTCGCACAAAACCTGTTGCATCGCCAGCTTTCCAAACGGCTCCAAACGATGCCAGCTCCACCGGGGTCTCAGCTCGCGGCAGCACCCTTCCCTCTGGCAGTTTTGCCTTCATCAGGAAATTGTATGCGAGCTCGACTGCCTCAACCTGATACTCTTGCGACGGCTGGCTGTTCGGAGCCAGCGAACCGGTATCCGTCGCGTTGCTCGCTGCTTGGCGAGGCATTGGTCGCAACACAAAATTGGACGCCGCCGCTAAACCGCCCGCACGCATGATTTTCACGCAGTTCGCGAGCGAGGGAAGAATGACTGATGTGCCATCAAGATTGAACTGAAAGAGTTGACCTGCGGCATAAACAGACATGCGCCGGGATTTTCGGAAGTCCCTAATGAGCTGGGAATCGTCCGGCATGGGTACAAATACAAGGTCATGATTGATTGCGACAGCCTCCACCTTCGCAGGACTGTTCCCATCAAACGTCAGCACAATCGGAAATCGCAACCCTTTATCTAGTCGCCAACTATCTTTTGAAAACCCCAAGCTCCATTGAGCATTCTTATCAACCATCACATACATATTGATGCCGCTAACATATGGGGCGGATACAATGCAGTTCGTGAACACGCCTGTCTTGTCGTCGATGTACGCGCCACCTTTCCAATGACCGTAATTTATCGAGCCGTACGGCCCTGCAGCGAATGCACTTGTCGAAAAGACCACCGATAAAACAGTGCTAGCAAAAAATTTTTTCATATCCCGTGCCCCCTAAGAATTAAAAGCCCATTGCTAAAGCCTTTCAAGTGTTAGGTTGCTCAGTTGCACATGCTTTAAGAACGACATCTAAGATATTCTGATTATTCCAAAAACGTAGCTTGGCTGTTTAGCCCGCGTTCACGCGCTGAAATCTGTTCCACAGCGCGAACGGCGCGCCGGACAAAAACACATCCACAAACCGCAGCGCCTGGAAATTGCCGTTGAGCGACACCCGCGGCAACGCCGTGAGATAATCGCGATGCTCGGGAAACAGAACGCCGGGCCGCGTCGTTACCGCCGTCTTGAAGCCCGCTTCCTGCGCCAGTTCGAATTCGCGCGCAGCCGCCGAAGTCGGATCGCCGACCGGATAGGCGAAATGCTCGCAAGGCCTACCGAGCGAAGCCTCGATCACTTCCCGGCTCCGGCGCATTTCGTTGAGCGCCTTTTCGCGCGGCCACTTCTTCAGCATGACGTGATTGACGGTGTGCGCGCCGATGATGGCGAGTTTCGAGTTCGCCATCTTCTCGATTTCCGGCCAGCTCATGCAGAGCTCGCGGCACGGCGCGCCCGGGTCGACACCGTAGCGGTCGCACAGATCGCGCACTGCCGCTCGCATCTCGTTTTCGTCGGAAAGGCTGCGCAGCCAGCCGTAAATCTGCGCGAATACCTCGCGCTTTTGATCGGTGCGCTCGCAATAGAAGAAATGCTCCCGGCCCTCGATCGGGATCACGATGCGATCCGCCCTCTCGACTACGCGCTCGAGCGCTACCCACCACAATTCGCCGAGCCGGTCGGGAAAACTCGTCGCGACATATTGCGCGAACGGCACCTCGTGCCGCTCCAGGATCGGCAGCGCGAATTCGAGATTGTCCTTGTAGCCGTCGTCGAAGGTGAAGGCGGCGAAACGCCGGCTGAAATCCTGCTCCCGCAGGCGGCGGTGAAGCTCGTTCATGCTGACGAGATCGACGCCGCGCCTCTTAAGCCGCAGGATCGTCCCTTCCAGAAATTCGGGGGTCACTTCCAGAAGCCGGTTCGGCTGAAAACGGCTCTTTCGGGCCGGGCGCACGTGATGCAGCGTGAAAATCAGGCCCACACCGCCCCATAACGGCGAGAGCACGCGATGCGCGCCGGTAAAATAAAGCGTTTCAAGCCCCGCCCGGAAGGCGGCGTTTCGCAAGTTCGGCATGGCCGGCCCGGTTGCTGCCTATATGGAACAGTTCCGGGCCTGTTCTGCCAGCCGAATCTTGTCTTTTCGTTTCTCCTCCCGGCCTTTTACAGGCTAGGCGGTAAGCCCCGGCGGGTTGCTGTGCAGACGCCACAGCTCCCAAGCCGACAGCACCGCCACCACGATCCCGATGATGAAATGGATCTGGGTGGCCGCTGAACTTACTTGCGTGAAGCCGAATACCCAGGGCGAGGCCAGAACGCCGAGGCCAAAGACGAGGTTGGCCCATTCCTCCCACTCGGCGAAGCTGGAAAGCGCGAGCAGTGCCGCGACGACGATCAGAAATCCGCCGACCCACGCGGCCCGTGCAATTGTCCCGCTCGGGAACCCGATCACCCACGGACTCACGAACAACGCGATACCCAGGATCAGGTTGATCACGTCAACGTACGAATCTTTTCTCCAGTGGAACATGTCGACCCTCCTTCCTGCAGAAGAGGATGAAAAATGAACGCGTGATTGCCTTGCCGGTTCCATGAACGGTTTTGTGCGGTGCAATTAGCGGTAAGGGGCGTCCAGCATGAGGTTTTTTGCGATCTCCTTTTCCCAGCGATCGCCGTTCGCGAGCAGCTTTTCCTTGTCGTAATAAAGCTCCTCCCGCGTCTCGGTGGAAAACTCGAAATTCGGCCCTTCGACGATCGCATCTACCGGGCAGGCCTCCTGGCAGAACCCGCAATAAATGCATTTGTGCATGTCGATATCGTAGCGGCTCGCGCGGCGCGTGCCGTCCTTGGCGACACCGGCTTCGATCGTGATGGCAAGCGCCGGACAAATCGCCTCGCACAGTTTGCACGCGATGCAACGCTCCTCGCCGTTCGGATAGCGCCGCAGCGCGTGCTCACCGCGAAAACGCGGGGAAAGCATCCCCTTCTCAAAAGGATAATTCAGCGTCGATTTTGGCCGGAAAAAATAAACCAGCCCCAGGAGCAATCCTTCGACGAACTCTTTCAGGAGGAGCGCTCTTGCCCCGGCATATTCCATCGGCGGCCTCCGGCATTGCGCCCTGCCCCCGGCATCTGCCTGGGAAACATTTGCGATTCGGTACTGTTCCTCGCAAGGCGGAATTCTTGCGTCGGCAGGAACTGCCGTTCGGACGTTGCGTTTTCCAACAAGCGAGCCGTTAGGAAATATAGAGATTCCGCGTCTCACGAAGCGAAGGAGGAGACGATGAAAGTGAATCAAGCGATGACTTCAGACGTAAAGATCATAAGTCCCGACCGAACCATTCGGGAGGCCGCCGAGCTTATGGCCGAACTCGACAGCGGGGCGCTCCCGGTCGGCGAGAACGACAGGCTAGTCGGCATGGTGACGGACCGGGATATTGCGATCCGCGGTATCGGCGCCGGCTTGAAGCCTACCGCCAAGATACGCGAAGTCATGACGCCGCAGGTAAAATACTGTTTCGACGACGACGAAGTCGATGACGTCGCGCGCAATATGGGTGATGTGCAGGTCCGCCGCCTTCCGGTGGTGAACCGGAACAAGCGTCTCGTCGGCATCATTTCGCTCGGCGATGTCGCGCTTATGGAGGGCCCGGGCGCGGCCGGACCCGCGATCTGCGGCATTTCCGAAAAGACCGCTGCGCAAGCGGCATAATCGGCGCGGCCGGCTAAATTCAAATATGGCAAATCCCCAAAGCAGTCCAAGGCGAAAATGCCTTGGGCTTTTTTTTCGCGCGGCCAACATCAGTGAAAAAGCCGCCCGAAGGCGGCTGCCGATTCAATGCAGTCGCTCCCCGATCAAAAGAAGATTGCTGGGCCAACCCAGAAGCTTCCGGTTCTGCACGCGCGCAGCAAACCCGCCTAGATCAACGGCGCAGCTTCTCAACTCGCTCGTCGTCATCAAATTCAGATTTGTTTCGTCGGCAAAAAAATTAAGACCCGCCGCCGAGAAGAATGCGCGGCACCACGGCTTGGGAAGCCAATGAACGAGCGGAAGTTGCGTATGAAATTCTACCGGAAACCAGCGGTTTGGGGTCGTTAGGAAAAACCCGATACGCGCGACGCGCGCGCACTCGCTGACAAACCGCTTCTGATTTTCGAAGCTCCCGACATGCTCGATTACGGCCGACGAATGCACGAAATCGAACGCGCCGTCGGGAAATGGCAGATCGAGGCCATTGCCATGCACGAACCGGACGCCCGGATAGAGATCTTCCAGAAAGCTCGCATCATCGATGCCGCAAGCCGTGATCTTGTCCTTGTAAGGATGCAGCGCTTCCAAATAATTTGACGAAGAAAGGGATTGATCGGACGTAACACCCACGTCGAGCAGCGTGTGTTCCGGCCGCACGCCGCACGATTCGATGAAATCACGATAAAGCTTGGCTCGGACGTTGGTCGCGACCTTCACGGCCAGCGAATCCGGATGAGAAACCGTATACATCGTATGCTGCGCGTTTGCCTCGATCATATCTTTGCCGTTCGTGAAAACGCCTGCCCCCGGATACGCGAAGCCATAACGCCGCAAATAAAATATGGTTTCGCTGCGCAGGCGGCGTAATCCGCCGCCGTCCAAATTCAATTGCAGCAAGCCCATTATCGCGCTGGAACCAGATTAACGGCGCTGATCCGAAATGTTCCAAATCCTCATATTTCCGGAACGAATGTGCGCAAGAGTCCGTTTAATTCATGAGCCCTTTCATCCAAAGGAACTCGAAAGGAGGACATTATGAGACGCAGATTACTCGCGACGGCTGCAACCTTTGTCTTCGCCGTCTCGATTCATCCCGCGTTCGCGCAAACCAGTCCCGGCCCAAGCATGGATAGGGGAATGGGCTCACCCGGCATGAGCGGACCGATCCAGGACCGGGAACGAGATCAAGGAATTAGGTCGGGGCAAACCGAAAAAGGCACCGGCTCGACCTTGCGCGAACGGGCGCAGGATTCGCAAGGCCCTGGACCCACCTCACAAGGCCAAGGCGTGAGACAGGACTCGCAAGGCCTAAGCGAAGGCGGCGGCAGGGGCGAAACGAAGGCGCAGCGGCCTTCCAGCAGAGAGCGCGCCACCGGCATAGAGCGGGAGCGAGATACGAGGCGTGCGACCGAGCGAGACAGAGACCAGGATAGGACGAGAGCCCGCTCGACCGAACGTGAGCGTGATCGAAGCACCCGCTCGACTGAACGTGAGCATGATCGAAGCACTCGTTCGACCGAGCGCAATCGCGACTTCGATCGCCGTGCGACGCAAGGCGAACGCGATCAAAGCCGGAGCACGGTGCAAGGCGAGCGCGACCGAAGCCGCAGCACCGCGCAAGAACGGAGTTCCCGTACCCGCACGACGGTCGACCTGAACGAGACACAGCGGACAAGGATCAGCTCCGTGATTCGCAACGCCCGTGTCGAGCCGCTTCGGAACGTGAACTTCTCGGTGCGCGTGGGCGCCATGGTCCCGGCTTCGGTTCACTTCTATCCGCTGCCGGCGGAAATCGTGGAAATTGTTCCGCAGTATCGCGGTTACTACTACGTCCTCGTCGAGGATGAGATCGTGATCGTCGAGCCGCGCACGCGGAAGATCGTGACCGTGATCGGGTACCAGCAAGCGTCACGAACCTACGGGGCGCGGACACGTCTCAGCAGCGATGAGCGGCAGACGATCCACAGCCGCACGGTCACGCGCACGGCCCCTGTCCGCGTCAGCAGAACCTATGAGGTGAATGAAATCGTACCGGAGGACGTGGACATCTACGAATTCTCCGAGGAGGTCTACGACGATGTTCCTGAGATCCGTGGGTACCGCTACTTTCCGGACGAGCGCGGCGATGTGGTCGTTGTTGATCCGCGCGAGCGGCGCGTGATCGAGGTGATCGACTGACGCTGGAACCCACATCAAAGAACCACCGCGGCCCGGCCTTGCGCCGGGCCGTTTGTTAAGGGCCATCGCGGGCAACGAAATCTTGATACTTCTTTGCAATTTTGCCGGTTAACGGAATCTTCCGGAATTCGAGGGGGAATAGCGGGATGGTGGCGCAGACCATGGCCTATGCGAGGCAGCGAGCGGCGGAGGCTCCGATCTTGACCGCGCCTTCGATGCCGCGGCCGCTGGCCGCAAGCGGTGTACACCGGCTCGAATTATTTTCGGACTTCGCGGCCGCCGAGCCGCATTGGCGTGCCCTCGAAGCGAACGGAGTCTATACGCCCTACCAGCGCTTCGACTGGATGGATGCCTGGCAGAACAATGCGGGCGCCGCCGAAAGCGTCTCTCCGCTTCTGCTTGCCAGTTTCGACCGCGCGGGCCATCCGCTGTTTCTCCTACCGCTCGGCTATGTGACGAGCGAGCGCTGCAAGATCGTGCGCTTTCTCGGCGGCAAGCATGCGAACTACAATTTCGGCCCCTGGCGCCGCGACTTTTCCTGTGGGGCGGCGGGTCTGCGCGCCCTGATCGACTGGCTGTATCACGTGCAGCCGGAACTTGACGGTGTCGAGCTGCTCTCCCAGCCGGAAAGCTGGGACGGAATGCAAAACCCGTTTCTCGCGCTTCCGCATCAGCCGTCGCCGAGCGACGGCTACAAATCCGCGATCGAAGGCAGCGCCGACGAGGTGCTGGTCCGGCTGCTCTCAAACAGCATGCGCGGGCGCATCCGCAACAAGGAGCGCAGGCTCCAGAAGCTTCCGGGCTATCGCTACACGAGGGCCGCGACCGAAGCGGATGTCGATCGTTATCTCGCCGCCTTCCTCGAGCAGAAGGCCGCCCGGCTGAAAGCGCAGGGAATTGAAAACGTCTTCGCTGAGCCGGGTGTGGCGGAGTTCTTACGCGAGTGCTGTCTGATCGGGCAGTCCGAAGGCAAGCCCGTAATCGAGATGCACGCGCTCGAATGCGACGGCGACGTGCTCGCCATGTTCGCCGGCGTGAGCGATGGGCGGTATTTTTCGTCGATGTTCAATTCCTATACGCTGAGCGACAACGCTCGTTTCAGCCCCGGTCTCGTGCTGCTCGTGCATCTCGTGCGAAACTGCGCCGAACGGGGTATCAAGATATTCGATCTCGGCGTTGGCGAAGCCGAATACAAGAAATACTTCTGCGACAGCCGGGAAATCCTGTTCGACAGTTATTTTGGCCTGTCGACGCGCGGGCAAGCCTATGTGGCGGCAATTTCAGCAGGAGCTGCCATCAAGCGCTGGATCAAGCGCTCGCCGGCACTAATGAGACTTGCGCTCGCCGCCCGCCGGCTCCGGGCCGGCAAGCCCGAGTCAGGCGGCGAAACGGCCTGAGAAGCCGTCAGGCGTTTCCAGGCCCGCCGCGATCACCACGACATTCGCGAACTGCTCGTCCTTGAGCACGGCCGCCTGCCGCTCGCCCGCCTCCTCGTCGCCTTCGGCCGCGATCACCGCGGTCGCGCGCGCGAATTTCGCAAGCCGCGGCGCGCCGCGAACGCCCGCGAGCGCCGGCGTTGCAACGATCACATACTCGTAGGTCTGTGCGAGCGCGCCGAGCACAATCGAAAGCCGGTCGGCGGAAAGGAGTTGCGCGCTGTCGCCGACGCCATAGCCGTGCGGAATGACATGCAAGGGTGAAACGGACTCGCGCTGGATCACTTCCGAGAAGCCCGCCGTCTTCGCGAGCAGGTCGGAAACGCCGCGCGGGCGCGGATCGGCAACGAGTGCCGCGCTTGGCGAGGTTTCCGGGTCGAGGTCGAGGAACAGAACGCGCGCCCCGGTTGCCGCAAGATCGCGCGCAAGATGAACCGCGATACGGCCCGACATCGTGGCCTTTTTGGCGCGGGAAATGACAAAGATGCCGGGACCGAGATTGCGCATATAGGCAAGGAGTTCGGCCAAGCGATACTGCGCAGGCTTCGTGTTCGCGGCGAGATTCACCGGCACCGGCACGGTTTCCGGCTCAGGCACCGGCTCGGGCTCGGGCGCAACACGCGGCGTCACAACACGCTCCGCGCGGTAGACTTCGCCGCTCAAAAGTTCGCCCATGACCACAAACACGGTCATCAACATCGCCGCACCCAGGCTCACGACTGCGACGATCGGCAATTTTTTCGGGAAATAGGCGGTCGTGTTGGCGACGGCCTGCGAAATCACGCGCGCATCCGGCGCGACGGCGCCTGGCGTCTCTCGCGCGGTCGCATCGCGATAGCGGGCGAGATACGTCTCCAGAAGATCGCGCTGCGCCTTCGCCTCGCGCTCAAGCGCCCGCAACTGTACGTCCTCGCCGCCGAGCTTCGCCTGTTGCGACTTCATTTGCTCAAGGCTCGCGAGCAGGTTTTCGAGCTTCGCGTTTGCGACTTGCGTGTCGTTTTCGAAAGCGCGTGCGAGCTTGTCGGCTTCGGAACGGATTTGCGCATCCAGGCTCGCAATCTGCGCGTTCAGTTCCTTGATGCGCGGATGCAGCGGCAGCAACGTCGAGGATTGCTCCGCGAGCTGCGCCCGGAGTGCCGCGCGCTGTTCCGAAAGCCGCCGCATCAGGTCGGAGTTCAGAATATCGCTTACTTCGAGCGGCTTGCCGCTCTTCAGCATCTCGCGGATCAGCCGCGCCCGCGCCTCGGAGTCCGACTTCTGCGCGCGCGCCGTGACAATTTGCGTATTCAGCTCGCCCAGCGTCTGCGTGCCGAGCTGATTGTTGTTGTTGCCGACATAGAGATTCGACTTCGCGCGGAACTGCTCGACCTTGGCCTCCGCCTCGGCCACGCGGCCGCGCAGGGAATCGATCTCGGCAGCCAACCACTGGCTCGTCTGCCGCATCGCCGCGGCCTTGGTCGCGCGCTGCACGGCAAGATATTCGTCGGCAACCGTGTTTGCGACCTTGGCGGCGAGTTCCGGATTCTCGGACTGGAAATCAATCACGATCACGCGCGACTTCTCGATCGCATAGACCGAAAGGCGCTCGGTGAAGCGTTCAAGCGCCCGCTCCTCGACGCTCACTTTCGACGGGTCGCGTCCCATGCCGACGAGCGACAGAACCGCATTGAGAATAATCTTCGGCGCCGATTCCGAATTGAATTCCTTGAGCTCGTTCAGCTTCAATCCATAGACAACCTTGCGCGCAAGATCGCGCGACTGGATGAGCTGTACCTGGCTCTGTACCGCTTCGGGATCCACGAGCGTCGGATTTCGTTCGCCACCCTTGTCGGCTTCCGGACGGTTGTAGGCGGTTTCCTGATTTTCGATGAGAACGCGCGCTTCCGAGCGGTAGCGCGGTGTGACCATGTTGACGGCGAGAAATGCAATCAGTGCCGCGGCCGCGGTCGGCAGAATAATCCAGCGCTTTTTGTGCCAGAGCGCGATCCCGAGCGCGCGAAGATCGAGTTCGCCGTCCACCGCCTCGATCGGGGCGGCATTTGCGCTGGGCGCCCTGTCGCGACGCATGCGGGATACTCCTCACTCGAATTACTTCACAACTATCGGGGCATAAGAAATCATTAGGGTTGCCATTGGGTTAACCGGGCCGCGCGGTCCCGCCCGCTTGAGGGTTCATTAACCATACGGGCGCTAGAGATTAACGAACGATTCACGCGCCGCGGCCGGTCATGCTCGTCCGTCTTGCCTTGTTGCTTGCGATCTCGCCGCTGCTCGCCGCCTGCGCGGGCAGCATCGCGGCGGAACGCGTCGATCCCGCTTTTGAGGCCCCCTACACGCTGGACGCCGGCGACCGCCTGCGCGTCGTCGTCTTCGGCCAAGACGGGCTCTCGAACACTTACGCCGTTGACGGTTCGGGCCGCATCACCATGCCGCTGATCGGCGCTGTGGAAGCGCGCGGGAAGACGACGAGCGAACTCGCCGGCGCGATCGGCACGAAGCTACGCGCAGGCTACATCCGCGAGCCGCATGTCGCGGTCGAGGTCGAGAACTTCCGACCGTTTTTCATTCTCGGCGAAGTCACGAACGCCGGCCAATACGCCTATGTGAACGGGCTCACGGTGCAGTCGGCGGTCGCGATCGCGGGCGGCTTCAGTCCGCGCGCGCTGAGAACAAGCGCGCATGTCTCGCGCATCGTCGACGGCCGCACGGTCACTGCGACCGTGCCCCTCTCCTATCCGCTCCGGCCGGGCGATACTGTTACCATCGACGAGCGATGGTTCTAGAAAATCCCTTGCGGATTCTGCACGTCCTGCGCGCACCGGTCGGCGGCCTGTTTCGCCATGTCCGTGATCTCGCGGAGGCGCAGGCCGAACGCGGGCATCTCGTCGGCATCATGGCGGACTCCACCGTTGCGAGCTACCAGGCGGAAGAGGCGTTTCAGGAGTTGAGCAAGGTCTGCAAGCTCGGCGTGCTGCGCGTGCCGATGAGCCGCCAGCTCGGTCTCAAGGATCGCAAGGCCGTCGGCTACGTGACGGCGCGCGCGCAGGAGTGCAAGGCGGAAATCCTGCACGGCCACGGCGCCAAGGGCGGCGCCTATGTGCGTCTTGCGCGCACGGCAGCGCTTCGCGTTTACACTCCGCATGGCGGCAGCCTGCATTACCGGCGACTGTCCCCGCTCGGGCTTCTGTATCTTCGGCTCGAAAAAATGCTCGTGCGACGGACGGATTTGTTTCTGTTCGAGAGCGAGTTCAGTCTGACGACATTTCGCAGAAAGATCGGCGAACCTCGATCGCTTGCACGTGTCGTACATAACGGCGTCCGGCCGGAAGAGCTTGAACCGGTGACACCGAATGCGGATGCGGCGGATATCGTTTTCGTCGGCGAATTGCGTAAGCTCAAAGGCGTCGGCGATCTGATCGAGGCGCTCGCCCGCACGCCGCGAAGCGCCGTACTGTTCGGCAGCGGGCCCGACGCCGAAAAATTCCGCGCCGAGGTCGCAAAACGCGGCCTCGCCGGGACAATCGAATTCGGCGGAGTCTTATCCGCGCGGGAAGCCTTCAAATGCGGGCGCATCTTGGTTGTACCGAGCCGCGCGGAATCCTTCCCCTATATCGTGCTGGAAGCGGCGGCCGCCTGTGTGCCTATGATCGCGACCAATGTGGGCGGTATCCCCGAAATCTACGGGCCGGATGCCGACAAGTTAATCCCGCCTTGTAAGCCCGAGACGCTTGCCGAGGTGATCGCCTTTACGCTGAAAAAGCCCCCCGACGCGCTCACCGTCCGGCTGCATCAGCGTGTCGCGGCCTCGTTTACCGTATCGGCCATGGCCGACGGCGTTCTGAAAGCCTATCGCGACGCGCTTTCCGTGCGCGCCGGCCACAATCGTTAAAACTTTCATTAAACCTTCCGACAGAAATTCTCCTTAACTTTGGCGCTTACCGTCCGAAATGCCTTCGCGCGCGCTTATAACGCCTGCGGAAACACCTGAAAGTGATCCGATGAAACGCAGTTTCGAGGGAGCGATCTGGGCCGACCGGGCGCGCGCCGGCACTGCAAACGCAACCCAGCGCCCAAAGCCCGCCGGGACACGCGAACTCAGCCCGCTCGCGCGCATGATCGCGGCCGAAGCTGTCCCGCACGCGATCTCGCCTGTCGTGTTCGCAGGTCTTATTCGGCTCTACGAATTCATCGTGATCGTTGCGTCCGGTCTCGGAATCCATCGCCTGTATGTCGACATGCAGGCGCACGAGCCGCTCTCGTGGCGCTACTTCCTCGCCGTCAGCAGCATGGCGCTCGCCACCATTTTCGCTTTTCAGGTGAGCGGCCTCTATTCGATCGCACTCCTGCGTACGCGGGTCGAGCAGCTCGGCCGCAGCGGCGCAATCTGGACAATGACTTTTCTGGTCGCTGCGGTGGTGACGTTTTTCGTTCGGCCGGCGGGCGATTTCTCCCGCATCTGGGCAGCGTCCTGGTTCGTGACGGTGTTGTTCCTGCTCTACGGGGGGCGGCTGTTCATCAGTTCGCTTGTCCGCCGCTGGACGCGGCAAGGCCGCCTCGTCCGCCGCACGGTCATCGTCGGCGGCGGCAGCGCAGGCGAAAATCTCATTCATGCGCTGGAAGCGCAGAAGGATTCCGACCTCGACATTCGCGGCGTGTTCGACGATCGCGGCGAGGAACGTTCGCCCTCTCAAATAGCGGGACTGCCGAAACTCGGCACGGTCGACGACCTCGTCGAATTCGCGCGCCGCACGCGGATCGATCTCCTGCTCGTCTCGCTGCCGATCACCGCGGAAGAACGCGTCCTGCAAATGGTGCGCAAGCTATGGGTGCTGCCGGTCGATCTCCGGCTCGCGGCGCATACCAGCAAGCTCCGTTTCCGGCCCCGCGCCTATTCCTATATCGGCAACGTGCCGACGCTCGACGTTCTGGATCGGCCGATCCGCGACTGGAATTTCGTAGCGAAATGGCTGTTCGACCGGATCGTCGGCGGCATTCTGCTGCTGCTTGCGCTCCCTGTGCTTGCCGTCTGCGCCATCGCCATCAAGCTCGACAGTAAAGGGCCTGTCTTCTTCAAGCAGAAGCGCTATGGCTTCAACAACGAGCTGATCGAAGTCTTCAAGCTCCGCTCGATGTATGTCGATCAGGCCGATGAAAAGGCTGCGAAACTCGTCACCAAGGACGACCCGCGTGTGACCTGGGTCGGTCGCTTTCTGCGCAAGACGAGCCTCGACGAGCTGCCGCAGCTCATCAACGTCGCGATCAAGGGAAATCTTTCGCTCGTCGGGCCGCGGCCGCACGCGCTGCATGCCAAAGCCGCGAACCTGCTCTACGACGAGGTGGTGGACGGCTATTTCGCCCGCCATCGCGTGAAGCCGGGGATCACCGGCTGGGCGCAGATCAACGGCTGGCGCGGCGAGACCGACACCAGCGAGAAGATTCAGCGCCGCGTCGAGCACGATCTCTATTACATCGAAAACTGGTCGGTATTGTTCGATCTCTACATTCTTCTGCGCACGCCTTTCGCGCTCCTGAAAACCGAGAACGCCTATTGAGCGCCTCGGCTGAATTTCTTCCGGCACGGCCGGCGGGCTACTCAAAGCTCGCGACACGTTTCCTGCATCTTGCTCTGTTTGCGACAATCTTCGCGAGCCCCTTCGTGATGATCGAACCCGCGCCCTATGAAGGGCTGGTGGCGGTTCTGGGCCTTGCCTGCGTGTTCGCCAACGTCACGGTCGACCGCAAGATCCTCCTGCCGTTTCTGCTCCTGGTGCTGTGGAATGTGGGCGGACTGATCTCGCTCATTCCTTTCGTGAACGACAGCGATTCCGTCACCTTCGTCATCATCTCGATCTATATGGGCCTGACTTCGATGCTCTTCGCGTGCCTGTTCGCACACGACAGCGTGCGGCGGCTGGAGATCATGCGGAACGCCTACATCATCACAGCCGTAATCGCTTCGATCATCGGCATCATCGGCTATTTTGATCTGCTGCCGGGAGCTTGGGACAATTTCACCCGTTACAATCGCCTGAAATCGACGTTCAAGGACCCGAACCTGTTCGGGCCTTTTGCGATTCTGCCGCTTCTCTTTCTCATTTCCGGCGCACTCCTGAACGGCCTGAAGCTCCGTCATATTGTCGCGGGATCGACCATCCTCGTCGCGGTGCTTCTCTCCTTTTCCCGGGCGGCCTGGGCGCATTTTATCTTCTCTTCGATGCTGATGGTCGCGCTGATGTTCGTCGCGACCCCGAGCGCACGCTTCCGCGCCCGCCTTGCGTCTGCAACGTTGATTTCGATTGCGGGAGTCGCGGCTCTACTCGTCGCGATGCTCTCGGTCGGCCATATCGGAAAAATCTTCCAGGAACGCGCGAGCCTGACCCAGGACTATGACGTAGGAGAAGGAGGCCGCTTTACCCGGCAGCTGGAGAGCATTCCAATCCTGCTGCAAGAGCCGAACGGCTTCGGGCCGTATCAATTCCACAACCATTATGGCCAAGATCCTCATGACGTTTATATCAACGCCTTCGCCTCCTACGGCTGGCTCGGCGGCATTTCCTACGCCGCGCTCGTGCTGGTCACGCTCTGGATCGGCTACGTGACGGTGCTCAAGCGAACGCCCTGGCAGCAATACCAGATCGCGGTGCTTGCGACCTATACCGGCGTCGCGCTCGAAGGCTTCGTGATCGATACCGACCACTGGCGCAGCTATTACTTGGTGCTGGGGCTTGTCTGGGGACTCGCGATCGCGACGATCAATTACGAGCGAAAGAATCACTTGCGCGCGGCGATATAGGCGTAGCTCGCGAAGAAGCGCCAGTCGCGCGCGCGCGCGAGCTTCGTGAACCGCGCGTGGATATCGCGCACGATCGGAAACGGCCGATAATATTCGTGGCCGTAGAACGGAATTACCATCACGTCGCGATAACCGATCGCCTTCAGCATGGGGGCGAGTTTTCGCTCGCTCGCGAAAGTCCAGCTATAGCGCGCGGGAAATACCGGATCGCTCTCGTCGGTGCGGTTTTTGTAGATCGACTTCACGATCGACGCCGCCAATTGATCCGGGATCAGCCAGTTCACGACAAAGGGAAAGGCATAGAGCGTCGGCACAAAGGCGAGCCCTACGCCGCCGGGCGAAAGAATGCGATAGAGATTGCTCCACGCGCGCTGACCGTCGGCGACATGCTCAAACACCATGCGCGAAAAAGCCAGATCGTAGCCGGCGCGGCCTAGCTCGGCAGCGCTTAAGTCGCCTGCGATGTCGAAGCAGGCGGTGCGATAGCCTTTCGGCAATTCCGCGAGCTCCGTTTCGGAAATATCGTTGACCGTAAGTTCCGCGCCCATATGCGAGAGCGCCTCACGCCCGAACAACGGATCGCGCCCGCCGCCGATCTCGATCAGCTTCTTTGCACCGAAAGTCTCGGTGAGATGCCGCACCACGCGCTCGTAATTCTCCCAAGCCCAGGCCTCGGTGTGTTCGACGCCGAGCGGCGCGAGCGCCTGCGCAAGCGTGGCTGCGGCAGGATGGCGCGAAACCGGAACGGCGCTAATTTCGGTAACAGACATGATCGCTCCCATTGGCGGCTGCACCTTAAACCGGCAAATCTTAAGGACATGCGAAAGTGCCGGTTACGGTTAAATTCGAGGCGCTTGGCCGCGCTTTTTAAGCCTCGGCACGAGCGGATTCCATGAAACCGATAAAGTCCGGAGGTAGCCTTCCCGAATGCAGAAAGCTCCCGGCCAGCCGCCAGTCCCCGCCTTGACTTTCGCCATTGGCGACGTTCACGGCTGCGTCGATAAATTACATTCGCTTCTCTCGAAGTGCGAAAATTTGGCTGCCGGTACTCGCGCCCGCTACGTCTTTATCGGCGACTATATCGACCGGGGCCCCGATGCAAACCGGGCCATTCAGACCATCATCGATTTGCAGAAGCGGCCGGACGCGGAGGTCATTTGCCTGCGCGGGAATCACGAAGACCTTCTTTTAAATTGTTTCGAGGACGGAGCCGAACAGCTTGTCCACTGGCTGCTGATGAACGGAGGAGCGGCAACCTTGAGAAGTTACGGCGTTGAATCCGTCCACGATATTCCCGGCGAGCATCTGGCGTGGATTCGCTCGCTCCGCCTTTTCTACGACGACGGAAAACGCTACTTCGTTCACGCCGGCGTCGACCCCGATCTGCCCTTGAGCGAGCAGTCGGAACACGACCAGCTCTGGATACGCGAGCCATTTTTGTCGTCCGATAAAATATTCGATCGCTTCGTCGTGCATGGGCATACGCCGCAGGAAAGCGGCCTGCCCGATATCCGCCCTAACCGCTTGAACATCGACACCGCCGCCGTCTACGGCGGGAAGCTGACTGCGGCCGTGTTTATGGACGAAGTCTTGCCGGTGAAATTTCTCACGGATTGAAACGGCGGGGTTGTCCGCCAAAGTTTTTTCTTTTGAGCGTTGCGCCTTCCGGTTCTCGAACCTATAGTCCCGCCCCGTCGGAGCGTGGCGCAGCCCGGTTAGCGCACTAGTCTGGGGGACTAGGGGTCGCGAGTTCAAATCTCGCCGCTCCGACCATTTATCCGATTGAGCGCACACGCAAAATCGAGATCATGATTTTTGCTGCGTTCACGTCGTCAGGCGGAAATAGCCACCGAATAGCCACGGCACTCAACAAGAGCGACCAAACGTCGCCCCCCGATCTTGTCGAAAGTCAGAAGCAAGTCAGGCCGATTCGGCAAGATGGAATTGTTTTTTCCGAAATTAAATCCGAGGCATTTTGGAATCGAGATGAAAGTTCAGGACTTTAACGGCATCGTTTGACAATTCTTTCCATGGCGAATATTCACGAAATGCAACGTCGGGGAAATACACCTCGACCGGCCCGGAGCCAAAGCTGCCGGGCTTTTTGTTGAGCGCGTCCTTTAGAAAAACCTTCCCGAAATTTAGGAGATCACCATGACGCTTCAAACTGAAGCGCGCGGCACCATTTTGCCCGGCGATGACCCTGTGATGTCACCGCGCGACGCGGCCGCGTTTCTCAACGTCAGTCAAAGCTGGTTGGCGAAACGCCGCTGCTATGCGGACGGCGGACCCGCTTGGGTTAAGCTCGGTCCGAGGAAAGTGGGCTATCGCCGGTCGGCTTTAATCGCCTTTCTCGATAAGTGCCGTCAGGCCGCCGCATGAAATCATCGATATTTCCGATGGATGATCGCCCGCCACCTCGGCGGGTTTTTTCATGCTCGCCCCTGCGGCGGCGCAAAGCGGCCCGCGATCAAACATTCGCTAAAGGCGCGAAAGGCTCGAACCTATGAGCTTCTTCAGCGTGCTGCGGCTTAAACGTTTTGCGAGGTGTCGCGGGTCTCGGGCACACCCGTTCGCGGCGAGTAGCGCATCCCATGCCTGACGGCTTCACTGCGCGCAAATTTCAATGGCTTGATCGGGTGATGCTCGACACCCGCCTGTCATTTGGTGCGCGGTGCGTCGCATGGAAAATCCAATCGCATCTAAACCGTCACAGTCAAGAATCGTGGCCCTCCCACGAAACAATGGCGACTGCGCTGGGAATGGATCAGCGCACGGTCAGACGCAGCATACGAGCCATAAAAACGTTGGGCTATCTGGCAATTAGCCTACGTGGTCGCCATTACGTTTATCGGCTGAAAACGCCCAACGGCTCCCGAGCGGAAAAAACACCGGACAAAAATGCTCCCGATACCGGACAAAATGGTTCTCGAAAGGCGGACATAGATGCACCTTTAACACCTTTAGTAAACACATTCAGAATTCTTAGTGGCGGGCAAGGAAAGAAAAAAGAAGGTAGTTTGCGCGAAGCGAGGGGCGATGAGAGAATCGAGCGATTGATTATCAGGATGTTTGAAGATCGAGGTCACGACGGAACAGCTATTATGACTCGCCTGCATGAACTGGATGGCGGGCGGCCGAGGCTTAGAGTCCTTCAGACTTACCGAAGACAAGGTGGGCGGCTTACAGAACAGGACCTCGCCGACGCACGCCTAGAGGCGCTCGGTTGGCCATAGCATCATACTCTCAGTCAGCCGATACCCGTCATTGTGCCGGTGATACTACGGAGGGTAACAAAGACTGTGACGTGTGACTTGTGACTGCTGTGGTATTATAGCGCAATCGCCACTAGCTGTTTTGAGCCGCGTCCATCCCGAGCCCATTTCTTTCGCATGTGTGTTGCAAGCAGAATAATCCCAACCGGAACCAATAGCGTAACAAAAGTTGAGATTAGCACAAGCGTTGAGGCCCCTTGTACGGCGCACCAAAGTGGCTCCCCAAGAAGAATGAGTTGGCTGATTTCGAAAATCACTACAGCGTAAGGGCGGTGTTCATGAATCATTGACCGGTTTGCCCTTATTTTCCTTATCGATAAATTTTTCTGAACCGGAGTTGAAAATACTATCAAACCATCTTTGAAATTGATCAGGAATCCAACGGATTTCACCCGTTGCCAAGAAGTGTTCTTGGTCAATCTCTAAGGTTCTATAGCAGGGCAATCGACGCCCAGTAAAAATTGCCATCAACCCTTCCGCGCACTCGCGAGGAAGCCAACACTCCGATTGCGTATCATTGTTGAGGCTATCCTTTCCGCTTGGTTCGAGTTTATCGGTCAAATCGCTCTTGCTCGTGGTACTCGCGCATTTGTTCATCTTCGTATTCCTTCATTTGGCGTTCCTCTTCCATAATTTCCTCTCGAAAATAATCTTTCAAATCACTCGACGAAATTCCCTTGTTTGCAAGTTCTCCTAGCGCCGATTCAATCGCTTTGACTTTCTTTAACTCCTCAGCACGTTGCCTGAGCATTTCTTCCTGAGACGATATTCTTTTCTTCATATCTGAAGCACAAATCGATTGTTCCTTCACGCAATTAAGGTTGAATGCATCAATTTCATTGGCACACCGATATCTGGGCTGCTCTCCCTTCTGAAATGCTTCAGCAACACATTGATCTAACGCTGCTGCCGCTTGGGAGCGTATCCGCTCTTGTTTGGCTTTCCATTCATCTCGATCAATTACCACAATCGTCACGACTCCGATCGTCAGAGCAATTACTGACCAGAAATTGAGTATGCGCATGAGCTCAGTCCCCACCCCGGACTGTTAATTATCCGGTCAAATTCAAATTCATAACGAGCATTATAAGGCGTCGCATTTAATTGCACATCTTGCCCGAATGCGCGTATGTCCGAGGACGTAAAGCGCATAATAGGGAGAAATGTACGGCGATTACGACTGGCCGCTGGACTCACTCAAGCAGAATTGTCGATGAGAATGGGGTTAGACCGCGCCTATGTTAGTGGACTTGAACGTGGAGAGCGGAATCCAACGGTCATTACTCTCTGGCATCTTTCAAAAGCTTTAGATGTGAAAATGCGCTCGCTCTTCGATGAAACACCGAGAAGACGTTGAGTAGGGTTCACATTAGGCTGTCTGCCGCCGCTGCCCAGGCACCAAGCCTCCCCGGGGATAGGAAGCGGAAGGCGGCGATCCACAAGCTGATTCAGCGTTGAAGTGCGAGGCCAGCACGTCGCGCTCATTTCAGGCTTGACTCCTAGTTCTCGTTTCGTTCTCATCGCCTCCCACCCACGATGAGGCCCGGCCATGCGCCGCCCGAGCGAGCCCGAGCGCATGTATCTCGATTTCGATGGCTTCTTTGCCTCGGTGATGCAGCAAAAATATCCGCACCTCCGGGGCAAGCCCGTGGGCGTGGTGCCCTTCGCGGCGGCGGCTCACCCGAACGCGCATTCGTGTGTGATCGCTTGCTCGCGCGAGGCAAAAATTTTCGGCCTGAAAAATGTGATGGCGATTGCCGACGCGAAAGCGGCTTGCCCCGATCTCATCCTCGTCCCGCAAGAGCCCGATCTCTATCGGCGCGCGCACAACGCGCTCATCGCCGAGATCGAGTCGGTGGTGCCGGTGGATGCCGTAAAAAGCATTGATGAGCTGACTTGCCGTCTCGCGCCGAATCATCGCGCCGATCCGCTCGCGCTCGGGCGAAAAGTAAAAGCGCGCATCGAAAAATATATTGGGCCTTTCATCACATGCTCGATTGGCTACGCGGCGAATCGGCAACTCGCGAAGATGGCTTGCAAGGCCGGTAAGGGCGTGGACGGCGGCTATGGCGATGGAAATTGCTTGTGGCATCCGCGCGACATGCCGGAGCCGCTCGTCAAGCTCCCGCTCTCCGATGTGCCCGGCATCGGCATAAGAATGGAAACGCGGCTCGCGCTCGCGGGCATCAAGAGCATTGCCGATCTCCTCGCGATGGAGCCCAAGCACATGCGAAAGATGTGGCGCAACGTCACCGGCGAGCGGCTTTGGTACGCGCTGCATGGCTATGACATTCAAACGCCGCCCTCGTCGCGCGGCATGTTCGGCCACGGGCGAGTGCTCCCGCCGGAGGCGCGCACATTCGATGCAGCGAAAGCGGCATCACGACTCTTGATCGTGAAAGCCGCGCGGCGAATGCGCCGGGAGAATTGGAACGCCGGGCGCTTGTGGTTGCATCTCTCGATGGATGGAAAGAGTGCGGGCCGATCCGGGTGGTTGCCGGACGCGCATGACGATCAAATTATTCTCGCCACGCTGGAGAGCTTGTGGGCCGATCTCAAGGCATCGTTGCCGCGCCGCGTGTGGATCATCTCAGTCCACGTCATGCTCGGCGAAATCTCACCGGCGGGCGAGCGCCAACTAGATTTGCTCTTGAACGATGACCGGACGCGCCGCCGGTGGGAAACCATCACCACCGCGATAGACCGGCTCAACTCCAAATATGGAAAAACGCTCGTGAGCATCGGGCCGTGGACGCCACCGCCCGGCGGCTATGCCGGGAGCAAAATTTCCTACACGCGAATTCCCCGGATGGAGGATGCTTGGTGAACTGGAAAAAGGAAATCAAGATCACCGATCTCGATGCCGGAACGCTGATCGAGATAACGTGCAAAAAATGCGGGCGTGGCCGCTACGAGTCCGCGTCCGATCTCCAGAAAATGCCGGGCATGAGGAATGCGTATTTGGACGAGGTGGAGAAGGCGCTCCGGTGCCATCTCCGCTTTTGCGCCGGTCACGTCCGCATCAACCTGATCTATGATGACAAGACCGAGGGATTCGTTGGCGGGATGGCCTGAGTTATTTGAGAGGAAAAATGAATCAGAATTTGAGCACGGAAAATTATTTTCATCTTTCGGGCGTGTCACTTGAAATTGGTTCTGTGATCTTGCCGGGAAATTGGGGGCGAGTGATTAGAGCGGCAAAGTGGCAGCACAATCTCGCGATTCGCGAGATGGCTTTGGAAGATTCCAGAATCAGAAAATATCCTGATCGGCCATCACGGCTCGATTCATCTTTCGTTTTTCTATCGGATGGTGAAGCGAGAAGGTTTCGCCAACTCATCAATGGTTTTTCGCATCATGTTCTATATCGCGTGAGCTTGATGGTGCCCGGTTGTCTCAAGCACATCACTGACTCGCGCCTTTGCGGCCCGCAGGGTGATCTCAGAGATAATTGGGCGGACGTTTATTGGATGGAATACGATCAACAGCCGAAATCTTTACCCGGCATTGATTGGGCACCCAACATCACCGAACAAAACCGTTTGCGCGAAATGCTTACTTTGTCGCCGCTCAAGATCGAGGAGCGATTGAACTGAAAATTTAGGCGGCGTCTTTCTTCTCGCCGCTCGCGACAATCTGCAAAAGTTTTTCGGGCAAAGGCCGCTGGAGTTTGAGTGCCTCGGCCTCCGGCGCTTTGAACCACGTCTCCCATTCCTCGGGCTTGGTGAGGATCACCGGCATTGCCTTCGCGTGGACGGGCTTCACGATCTTGTTGGCATCGGTGGTGAGGAAAGAATAAATCAGGTGATCGCCGGTGACGGGATCGGCTTTCGTGCCGCGTGTGCCGCTCCACTCGCGCCAAATGCCCGCGAAGAAAAATAGCGGGCGCTCCGGCGAGAGCGCAAACCAAGTTGGAATTTTCTTTTTCGTTTTCGGATCGGGCTTGTCCGCGTATTCGCAAAAGCTCGTGGCCGGGATGAGACACCGGCGCTCTACCTTGAGATACGGTTTCCAAAATCCACTCGCGACGTTGCGGACGTTGAACAAAAGCCGCCCGCCGTGGATTGCCGGGCCGGGAACGCCCCACCGCATCTTCGTCAGTTCGCGGCCCTTGTCCGTTTCGCGCACCACCGGCGCGGGCGTGTCAGGGAAAATCGCAGGCTGCGGGCCAAGATTGCCTGACGTGTCATATATCGCATTTATCAGCGCGCGAATTTCAGCTTGCGCCTTTACTTGAGAATAGAGCGTGCACACGCAGGGGTCATAGCCGAAATTGTCCAAGTCTATCCAGCCGATCTTACGCGACCTTCTTGTTACTTGAACCGACCGAATGGATTACCTCTCCTATTACATTCGCCGCTCGGCTCACAAAGTCACAATCAAGATGTGCATATCGTTCGGTTGTAGCCAACTGGGTCTGCCCAAGCAGCTTGGCGATAATCGGAAGCCCCAGACCTGCCGCCACCCCGATTGAAGCATAGGAATGCCTCAGATCGTGAATTCGTACGTCTTGCAGCCCTGCATAGCGCCTGATTGCTTCCCACGGTCGTTTCAAATCGCTCCTAGGCTGGTCGGGCGAATCGCCAGCGATTACGTAACGTCCCACCCTCGGAAGATCGCGCAGGATTACAACCGCCGCCTCGCTTAGAAAAATCGTCTTTGCCCCAGTCTTGCTGTCCGGTAGCCGCAACTGCGCTCGTGACAGGTCTACGTCGATCCAGCGCAGGTGAAGAATCTCCCGTAGACGCGCTCCCGTTAGCATCAACAGTCGGATTGCAGCGGCGACATGCGGGGATGCTTTAGTTCGGCGATTCTTTGTACGCGGAAGATGCTTCGATGTTGGTTTGATCTGACTAATAACCCATGGAAGGCCAATCGTTTCAGCTTCGCGGATGACCGCGCTTAGCCGCTCAATTTCGTCGGACCTTAGGAAACGCTCGTGCCTGGCCTCACGAAAACGTTTGACGGCCTTGGCAGGATTGCAACCGGAAGGAACTATGCCGCGCTCTCCAGCCCAATTGTAGCAAGCACTGAGGGCTACAACCGCTCGATTGGCCAAGGTTGGCCTCCGGGTCGCCTCGCCGAGATGAAAGCGTTCGACCTCCAGCCTTGTCACCGCCTTTGCCGCTATCCGTCCGAGGCTCGGGGCTACCATCTTCGTCAGAAGATGCCTGTAAAGCGTGGCCGTCCCAGGCTTCAACTTTGGCCCCACGTGCTCGGAAAGATATCGTTCCATGACCTCGTGGAGCGTCGGAGCGGAGCGATCATCGGCCCGCGCCGAAGCGGGGTCTCGCCCCAAACGAACATTTGCGAGGATTTCTCTTGCCGATTTTCGAGCCTCTTCGTGGGTGACGGTAGCGACGCTTCCCAGCGTCATGCGCTTTTTTGGGACGTTCCGGCCGCCGGGGTGCGGCCGATATTCTACGATCCAAGTTTTGGTGCCTTTCGGCGAAACGGAAATTCCAAAACCTTTGAGGTCTTGATCGTAGACGATAAAAGGACGTTCCTTGGGAGAAAGGCTATCGAGGACCCGCTTTGTGATTTTCACGACGGCCATTCGCCGCTCCAGAGAAAATCGCCACCGAATCGCCACCGCAAAAGAATGTTGGTGACCCGTGAGGAATCTCTCTGAATCAAAAATTCAATATTTACAAGAGTCGGGAACGCTAAAGAACGGTAGGAAACCGCAATGAAAGTCAATTCCTAAGTCTGGGGGACTAGGGGTCGCGAGTTCAAATCTCGCCGCTCCGACCATTTCCAATCAGCGGCGCAGCTTATCCAGCGTGATCGGCAGATCCCGCACTCGCACGCCGGTGGCATGATAGACGGCGTTCGCGATCGCCGCCGCCGTCCCGACAATGCCGATCTCGCCGACGCCCTTGATACCGAGCGGGTTGATGTGCTCGTCAGGCTCGTCGACGAAGATCACCTCGATGTCGTGAATATCCGCATTCACCGGCATATGATACTCGGCGATATTCGCGTTCATGATGCGGCCGAATTTGTGGTCGTAGGCCGTCTCTTCGTGCAGCGCCATTCCGATGCCCCAGACGACGCCGCCCATGATCTGGCTGCGCGCGGTTTTGGTGTTGAGAATGCGCCCGGCCGCGACCGCATTAACGACCCGCGTGACCCGGATCACGCCGAGCTCCTCGTCGATCTTCACCTCGGCGAAGATCGCGGAATGCGTATTGCGGGCGTGTTTCTCGTCCTTCTTGAACTTGTGCAGCTTTTCCTTTTCGATCCGGTCCAGGCGGCGCTCGCGCATCACATGGGCGATGGTCATTGCGCGAGCCGGGTCTTTTTTGCTGACGATTTTCCCGTCGGAGAGCGTCACATCTTCGAATTTCACCCCGGAAAGCGGCGACCCCTTTATTTTCTTCGCGGCGTCGAACAGCGTCTTGCGCACTTCGTCCGCGACGCCGAGGATCGCGTGCGATACGGATGCCGCCATCCACGAACCGCCTTCGACCGGCGACTGCGGAAGCGTCGAATCGCCGAGCTTGATGCCGATATTCTCGATCGGCAAACCGAGCGCGTCGGCCGCGACCTGCGCCATGATCGTGTAGGTGCCCGTACCGATGTCGGAGGTCGCGCAGGAAATTTCCGCGTGTCCGTTCGCGCCGAGCACAATGCGCGCCGCTGCCGGCATTTGCAGCGCCTCCCAGACGCCCGTCGCCATTCCCCAGCCAACGAGCTCGTTACCGTCGCGCATTGAGCGCGGGACAGGATTTCGTTTTTCCCAGCCGAACGCCTTCGCGCCCTGCTGGTAACATTCGCGAAGATTTTTGCTGGTGTAGGGAAGGTTTACACTCTGGTCCTTGTCCGAATAGCAGCGCAGCCGCAGTTCGACCGGGTCGAGTTTGAGCGCGACCGCAAGTTCGTCCATCGCGCATTCCAGCCCGTACACGCCCGTCGTTGCTCCGGGCGCGCGCATATCGCACGACGTGGGAACATCGAGCCGCGCGAGTTTATGCACGAATTTCGCGTTGGGGCTTTTATAGAGACGGTCCGCCCACTCGGTGTCGCTGCTCGAAAATTCCTCGAATTGCGATGTCACCACGATCGCCTCATGCGTAATCGCGTGCAGCGTTCCATCGCGCTGGGCCCCGAGTTGCAATCGCTCGATCGACGCCGGCCGGTAACCGAGGCCGTACATTTGCTGGCGCGTGAGCATAAGACGAACGGGACGCTTGAGCGTCAGCGCGCCCATGACGGCGAGCACCACCTGGTATTGCGGACGCAATCCCGAGCCAAAGCCGCCGCCCATGAACGGCGACATTACGCGGATGTCTCCTTTCTTTTTCTTGAACACGCTGCATAGATATCGGTGCACGTTTTGCACGCCCTGCGTCTTGTCGTAGACTGTGAGCTTCCCGCGCTTTTCCGGAATCGCGGTCGAAGCGAACAATTCCATCGGGTTGTGGTGCTCGGTCGGAATGAAATATTCCGCCTCATGCCGCACTTCGGCGGAAGAAAACGCCTTGGCGGCATCGCCGCGCGGCTTCTTCGATTTCTTCAGGGTAAATGCCTTCTCGCGCGCTGCCTGCAGATCGGTGATATGAGGCTTCGCGGCATACTCCACATGCACGAGCGAAGCGGCATAGCGCGCCGTTTCCCATTCTTCGGCGAGCACCAGAGCGACCGGCTGGCCGCTGAACATCACCTTGTCGTCATAGAGGGGGCGGAAGGGCGAGCCGCCGGGAGCGATGTCGTCTTTCCATGCCTGGTCGCTTTTGGGCAAGGCCGGACGGTTTTTGTGGGTCAGCACCTTCAGAACGCCCTTCACCTTCAGCGCGGCGCTTGTGTCGATGCTCTTGATGCGCCCTTTCGCGATGGTTGAGGTCACGACTGCGCCGAAGACGAGGCCCGGAACGTTGACGTCGCCGGCATATTTCGCCTGGCCCGTGACTTTGGCCTGTCCGTCGACGCGAGATATGGGCGTGCCGATATAGTTCATGCCCTCATCGCACTTTCTTGTCCGACTGGATCTGCGGCGTGCCGCGCGCGGCTTGCGTGAGCGCGCGGACGATCGTCCGACGCGCAAGGTCGATCTTGAAGCGGTTGTGCGAATAGCCTTTTGCTTCCCGCAGCAGGATATCCGCCGCTTGCTGGAAATTTCCCGCGTTCGCCGCCTGCCCGCGCAGCAAATCTTCGGCAGCTCGATTCCGCCAAGGCTTGTGCGCGACGCCGCCCAGCGCAAACCGCGCTTCCTTGATCGTTCCGTCCTCTATCTCGAGTCCGGCCGCGACGGAAACAAGCGCGAATGCATAGGACAGCCGGTCGCGGATTTTGAGATAGGTATAGTTCTTCGCGAACCCCTGCGGCGGGATTTCCACCGCCGTGACGATCTCGTGCGGCTGCAAATTCGTGTCGGTTTGCGGCATATCTCCCGGCAGCCGATGAAAATCCGGAAACGGAATGACGCGTTCGCCGTCCGGCCCGGCCACATGAACACGCGCCTCTAAAATCGCAAGCGCCACGCACATGTCCGAAGGATGCGTCGCGATGCAATGCTCGCTCGCACCCAAGATCGCATGCATGCGGTTGAGGCCTTCGATCGCCGGGCATCCGCTTCCCGGCTCGCGTTTGTTGCAAGGTGTGGCGGCGTCGTAAAAATAATAGCAGCGCGTGCGCTGCAGGAGATTGCCGCCGATCGAAGCCATGTTGCGGAGCTGCGCCGACGCCCCCGCGAGAATCGCGCTCGCAAGCACCGGATAGCGCCGCTCGATCAGCGAATGATAGGCAAGATCGGAATTCGGCACCAGCGCGCCGATCTTCACCCCGCCTTCCGCCGTCTCTTCGACTTGCTTCAATGGAAGCCGCGAAATGTCGATCAGGCGCCTCGGCTTTTCGACATCCTCTTTCATAAGGTCGATGAGATTGGTGCCGCCTGCGATGAATTTGGCGCCGGTGCTTGCGGCGCTCTGTCTCACCGCATCCGCGACATCGCTCGCGCGCACATATTCGAAATCGATCATGGCTTACCCATCGCCTGCTGGATCGCCGCCACAATGTTCGGATACGCGCCGCAACGGCAGATATTACCGCTCATCAATTCGCGGATTTCCGCGGCGCTCTTCGCCCGGCCCTCGGAAATCAGCCCGACCGCGGAGCAGATTTGTCCCGAAGTGCAATAGCCGCACTGGAAGGCGTCGTGATCAATGAAAGCCTGCTGCACCGGATGCAGCGAGCCGTTCGCCGCCAGCCCTTCGACGGTCGTGATTTCCGCGCCGTCCTGCATGACCGCGAAGGTCAGGCAGGAATTGATCCGCCGGCCGTTCAAGAGCACGGTGCAAGCGCCGCACTGGCCGTGGTCGCAGCCCTTCTTGGTTCCGGTGAGGTCGAGATGGTCGCGCAGCGCGTCGAGCAAGGTCGTCCAGGGGGCGACGCCTAGTTGCGCCCGCTTGCCGTTGATCGTCAGGACGACCGGGAGCTTACCCTGCGCTGGAAGACTCTCCCCGGGTGACCGCGCCATGCGAATTTCTCCACCCGCATCCTAGTTTGGAAGATATGTAAAGAAAATCTCGCCCTTTTGTTCCAGGACGGCCGATGCAACCCAGCTCTGACGTGAATGCACACGCCAAATATTGAACAGAAGTCTTCGAATTTGGGCGGAACTAGAAAAACGAGTTTTCTTTTCCGACGGGATCGTGCGGGCGATTTTTGTTCGACTCTGCGAGCAATTTAATCAGTTCCTGCGGCACGTGCATGTTCGGGTTCGGGGCGTCGAGGCCGACGAACTTCGCAATATCCATGCCGAAGGAATTGCAGTTGTAGCCGGCGCCGTGCCAGGTCGAGTGCTCGGATTGCAGTTTTTTGATGTAGGGCACGAGCTTGTTGTATTCGGCCTCGGTGAGCGGCACGCAGAATTTCGCGGCGAGGAACTGCTCGTCGATATCGCCGTCGCTCGGACCCGTCTCGGCCGGCACCGGCATCCAGATGCCGAGGGTATACTCGCTCGGGCCGCCTTTCGGATGCAGGCCGGCGACCTTGTAACTCGCGAAGGAATTGCCGCCGCCAAGCTTGCCGAAGAGTACGAAGGTATGTCCCCAGCTCGCGGCGTTGCGGGCGCGAAATTCCACGAAGTACGGCTTGCCGGCAATCCGCGGGCAGGCTTTCGAGTTTACCGGGATCTTGATGTATTTGGTGTCCGGCTCCTCGGAGTAGGGATTGATCATCCGGCCGCCGCTCGCGGTTACATTCGTAGTCGGAAGCTTTTTCTCTCCGCCCGTCGCTTCTTTCGGCGCGATGGATGCTTCTTTTTTCTTCGCAGGCGCCGCTTGCGTCGATGAAGCAGCCGGAGAGCTGGACGTGGAGGCGGTCGTAGATTGAGCTTGGGCAGTTGCCGCGCCCAGCCCGATAGCGAGCGCAAACGCGCTCAAGCCGAACAATATTCCGGGAAGATTTTTCACACCGCTCTTCACGACCCACTCACTAGCCGCGATCTCTGGTTAAATCGTGGCGCGAAAATTCAGGCGCTCCACAATTTCGAGAAGCGAAAAAGAATAAGCGCCCCGTCGATCTTCATCGCCGAGGCGCGAATCCTCAAGAGAACAAACAAAAAAGCCGGCTCCCGCCGACTTTTCTGTAGCTGTTAGCCCTTGGCGACAACCGGCGCTTTGCCGATCGGTGCTTTGCCAGCGCAACCAGCGGCGCTGAGCAACGCGAGCACAGCGGTCGTAGCGATAAGAATCTTCTTCATGGGATAGCCCCCTCGAGGTGGTGACAAGAAGTAAACTAGGGATACGCAAACTCTCATCGCAAAGCTACGCTGACTCCCCACTTTGCACCACGGAAATAACCGCTTTCACGCAGATTGTTGGGCTGTGTGACCTCATCGCAACAGTCCTGCACCCCCAATCCAATGCATATTAAGCTATTGATTTTATTTAATATTTTTGTTCTTTCGCAGTGTCGAACCTTGACAAATTGTTCACTTGGCGGAATCGCGCCGTCAATCTACTGCTACTGCGATCCACAGATCTCACCGCCAAAACTTCTAGGGAATCTTATGCGCAATTCGTTCCGATTCACCGGACTTGTTGCCGGTCTCTTTATCGTTTTTGCGTTCTCATCCGCCTCTCAAAGCGCGCTGGCGCGCGGCGAGATCGTCAATTTCAACGAGGGCTCGGCGGGCACCATCGTGATCAAGACGAGCCAGCGCCGCCTCTACTACGTCCTCGGCGGCGGCAAGGCGATTCGCTATCCGGTCGGGGTCGGCCGCGCAGGCATGCAGTGGCAGGGCAGCGCCTTTATCACTTCGACGCGTCTGAAACCGGCATGGTCCCCGCCCAGTGAAATGATCCGCGAGAACCCACGGCTCCCGCGTGTCATCGCGGGCGGCGCGTCGAACAATCCGATGGGTGCGGCCGCGCTCACCTTGAGCAACGGCGAATACGCGATCCACGGCACCAACGCGCCGGGTACGATCGGCGGCTTTGTGTCCCACGGATGCATCCGCATGTACAACGCCGACATCATGGATCTCTACAGCCGCGTGCACATAGGAACGCCGGTCACCGTCTCGAGATAACCGGGCTCAGCTCCGCACGAGCGAGCAACCGCCATCCTTGAGTGGCCGAAACGCTTCCTCGGCCGGAATCGTTGCACGCAGCTTGTAGAAGTCGCCGGGATATTTCGATTCTTCCGGCTTTTTTACTTCGAAAAGATAGGCCGGGTGGATCTTGCGGCCATCGACGCGGATCATCCCTTTGCCGAAGAGCGGATCGTCGGTCGGGATCGCTTTCATTTTTTCCGCGACCGCCCGGCCGTCTGAGGAGGACTTCAGCTCGCCGACCGCCTTGAGATAGTGCAGGACGCTGGCATAGACGCCGGCATGCACCATGGTCGGAATTTTTCCGGGCATCGCTTCCTGATAGCGCTTGGTCCAGGCGCGGCTCGCGTCGTTCAGATCCCAGTACCAGGTTTCGGTAAGCACAAGCCCTTGCGCGACCTGCAATCCCAGCGCCTTCACATCGGTTGAGAATACCAAAAGACCGGCGAGATTCTGGCCGCCTTTCACAATGCCGAATTCCGCCGCCTGCTTGATCGCGTTGATGGTATCGCCGCCCGCGTTCGCAAGCCCGATGATCTTCGCCTTCGAGGACTGCGCCTGCAGGAGCGCCGAGGAGAAGTCATGCGTGTTGAGCGGCAGGCGAACCTTGCCGAGCACCTTTCCGCCATTGGCTTCCACGACCGCGGAAGTGTCGCGCTCGAGCGCATGGCCGAAGGCGTAATCGGCGGTCAGGAAAAACCAGCTGTCGCCGCCCGTCTTCACCACCGCCCTGCCCGTGCCGTTCGCCAGCATCCAGGTGTCGTAGGTCCAGTGGATCGTGTTGGCGTTGCACTTCGAGCCGGTGAGATCGGAGGTGGCTGCGCCCGATACGACGAAAAGTTTGTTCTTGTTCGCCGCAACCTGGCTTACCGCAAGCGCGACCGCCGAATTCGGCCCGTCAACGGCGACGTCCACGCCCTCGTTCTCGAACCACTTGGTGGCGATCGCAGCCGCGATATCCGCCTTGTTCTGCGGATCGCCCGCGACGATTTCCACCTGCAAATTCGGATTGATCTTCGCGTAATCCGCGGCCGCAAGCTTCGCGGCGACGATCGTGCCCGGTCCGCCGATATCCTGATAAAGGCCCGAGAGATCGCTGATGACGCCGATCTTCACTTTCTGCGTGCCGGACTGCGCGAAGGCCGCGCTCCATGCCAGAGCGACAGTCGCAGCCGCAACGGCACCTACGATTTTTTTCATTTCGTCCTCCCTAGGTGCAGCCGAGAGCGCTCCGCATTTGGAGCGCGGCGTAGACTTTCCCTTTTCGAGTCTCGCGTCCAGTTCGGAATGCGCAAAACCGCGCGCGCGAATTTCGCCTGGCGAAAGCGCCGTCATTTCAGCCTGCGGAATTCGCGGGGATTACAGCCTGATTTTCAGGAAGTGCGCGATCTCGCCGATCACGCCGCGGCGGAACAGGAGAACGCAGGCGACGAAAATGACGCCCTGGATCACCGTCACCCACTGGCCGAATTCAGCGAGATAGCTCTGCATGGCGATAATGATGAAAGCGCCCACCACAGGCCCGAACACGGTGCCGAGCCCTCCGACAAGTGTCATCAGCACCACTTCGCCCGACATCGTCCAATGCACGTCGGTGAGCGAAGCAAGCTGAAAGACGACGGCTTTTGTCGCGCCAGCAAGCCCCGCGAGCGCCGCCGACAGAATGAAGGCGAGCAACTTGTATCGCTCGGTCTTGTAGCCGAGCGATATCGCGCGCGTTTCATTCTCGCGGATTGCTTTCAGCACCTCACCGAAGGGCGAGTAGATGATGCGATAGATGAGAAGGAAGGCGGCGAGAAAGACAACCAGCACGAAGAAATACATTGTCATCTCGTGCGACAGGTCGAACAGCCCGAGAAGCTTACCGCGCTGGACGCCCTGAATGCCGTCCTCGCCATGCGTGAACGGCGCCTGCACAGCGAAGAAAAACATCATCTGCGCAAGCGCAAGCGTAATCATCGCGAAATAGATGCCCTGCCGCCGGATGGCGAGCGCGCCCGCGACAAGGCCGAGTCCGCCTGCGGCGACCGTGGCAAGAATGATGGACAGCTCCGGCGTAAGCCCCCACTCCTTGAGCATATGTGCGCAGAAATAAGCCGCCCAGCCGAAAAACATCGCGTGCCCGAACGAAAGGAGCCCGACATACCCGATCAAAAGATTGAAGGCGCAGGCAAACAGCGCGAAGCAGAGCGCCTTCATCAGGAAGATCGGATACATGAACGCGGGCGCGACGACGAAAAATGCCGCCATGATCGCGAAAGCGACCAGCTCGCTTCTGTGACTCGCCGCCGTGACGGGCGCGGTGATGGTTTCGGTTGCGCTCGCCATCTCACCCTCTTCCGAACAATCCTGCAGGGCGGGTCAAAAGCACGATCGCCATGATGACGAAGATCACCGTGCTCGAGGCTTCGGGGAAAAATACTTTCGTCAGGCCTTCGGCGATCCCGAGCGAGAAGCCGGTCAAAATCGCGCCCATAATCGAGCCCATGCCGCCGATCACGACGACGGCGAACACGACGATGATGATGTCTGAGCCCATTTGCGGGCTGACGTTATAGATCGGCGCCGCCATTACCCCCGCGAAGGCCGCAAGCGCCACGCCGAAACCGTAGGTGAGCGTGATCATGCGCGGGACGTTGATGCCGAAAGCGCGAACCAGTGTCGGATTTTCTGTCGCCGCGCGCAGGTACGAGCCAAGGCGCGTCTTTTCGATCACGAACCACGTGCCGAAACAGACAATCAGCGACGCTACGATCACCCACGCGCGATAATTCGGTAGAAACATGAAGCCGAGATTGTGCCCACCGGCCAGCGAAGATGGCACCTGATAGGGCTGGCCCGACGAGCCGTAATAATTGCGGAACACGCCCTCGATCACGAGCGCGAGCCCGAAGGTGAGCAAAAGCCCGTAAAGATGATCGAGCTTGTAGAGCCATTGCAGCATCGTGCGCTCGATCACGATGCCGATGATGCCGACGATAATGGGCGCGAGAATGAGCGCCGGCCAATAGCCGATGCCGGTGAGCTGCAACAGAAGATAGGCCGCAAACGCCCCCAGCATGTATTGAGCGCCGTGCGCGAAATTGATGATGTTAAGCATCCCGAAAATCACGGCGAGCCCGAGCGACAAGAGCGCATAGAACGAGCCGTTGATCAGCCCGATCAGGAGCTGACCGAACAAGGCCTGCGACGGAATGCCGAAAATTTCAAACATGCGAAGGCTCTTGTGAAAATGAGGGGCGGGTTTCTGCCCGCCCCTCGCAGCAACTACATTTCGATCAGCTCTTTACCAGCGGGCAGCCGCCGTCCTTGAGCGGACGGAACGCTTCGTCCGCCGGGATGGTGGCGCGCAGCTTGTAAATGTCGAAAGCAGATTTCGATTCCGAAGGCTTCTTCACCTCGAACAGATATGCCGGGTGAATCTTTCGGCCGTCGACGCGGATCGAGCCCTTGCCGAACAGCGTGTCATCCGTCGGCAATTCTTTCATTTTGTCGACCACCGCCTTGCCGTCCTTGGACTGCTTCAGGGCGGACACGGCTTTCAAATAGTGCAGCACTCCCGAATACACGCCAGCTTGAACCATGGTGGGAACTTTGTTTCCCATTTCCTTCTGCCAGCGTTTCGTCCACGCCCGATTGTTGTCATTCAGGTCCCAGTACCAGGTTTCCGTCAGCACAAGGCCCTGGGCGGTCGGCAGGCCCAGTGCAACAACGTCGGTCGAGAAAATCAGCAAGCCGGCAAGGCTCTGCCCGCCTTTCACGATGCCGAATTCGGCCGCCTGCTTGATCGAGTTGATGGTATCGCCGCCCGCGTTCGCAAGGCCGATCACCTTCGCTTTCGACGATTGCGCCTGCAGCAGGAACGAGGAGAAGTCTGAGGTGTTCAGCGGCGCACGAACCGCGCCGAGCACCTTGCCGCCATTCGCCTTGACGACCTCGGACGTATCGCGCTCCAACGCGTGCCCGAACGCGTAATCGGCAGTGATGAAGAACCATGTATCGCCGCCGGTCTTAACAACCGCCTTGCCGGTACCGTTTGCCAGCATCCAGGTGTCGTAGGTCCAGTGGACAGTATTTGCGTTGCACTTCGAACCGGTGAGATCGGAAGAAGCGGGACCCGACCCAATGAATACCTTGTTCTTGTTCGCCGCGACCTGGCTGACCGCAAGCGCGACGCTCGAGGTCGGCACGTCCACAATCATGTCGACGCCTTCGTTATCGAACCACTTGGTAGCAATCGACGAACCGATATCCGGCTTGTTCTGGTGGTCGCCGGAAACAATCTCGACTTTCAGGTTCGGATCGATCTTGGCAAAATCTTCGACGGCAAGTTTCGCAGCCGCAACTGAGCCCCGGCCCGCAAGGTCCGCGTAGAGACCGGACATGTCGTTCAGTACGCCGATTTTTACCGTCTGCTGCGCATGCGCCGCGGTGCCCAAACCGAGGGCGACGGCCGCTGCTGCTACGGCACCAATAACCTTCCTCATTACCTTCCTCCCTTTGTGCGGGCCTTTGGGCCCGAGACTTCAAACTCCGAGGTATTCGTGTAGCTTTTCCCGCTTCGCGTCCAGTTCGGAATTCGCGAACCTTTCCACGACCTTGCCGTGCTCCATGATGTAGAAACGGTCGGCCACGGTCGAGGCGAAGCGGAAATTTTGCTCGACGAGCAAAATCGTAAAACCCTGATCTTTAAGCATTTTAATCGTATTGCCGATCTGCTGGATGATAACCGGGGCGAGCCCTTCTGTCGGCTCATCAAGAAGTAGCAATCTTGCCCCCGTGCGCAGGATGCGGCCGATTGCCAGCATCTGTTGCTCGCCGCCCGAAAGCTTGGTGCCCTGGCTGTGCAGACGCTCCTTGAGGTTCGGAAACAGCTCGAAAATGCGCTCCGCTGACAGCCCGCCCGGCCTCAGTTGCGGCGGCAGAAACAGGTTTTCCTGCACGTCGAGGCTCGAGAAAATTCCGCGCTCTTCGGGACAAAAAGCGATCCCCGTCTTCGCGATCTTGTCGGAGGTGAGCCGGATCAGCTCCGCATCCTCCATTTTGACCGAGCCCTTGCGCTGGCCGACGATGCCCATCACCGATTTCAGCGTCGTGGTCTTGCCCGCGCCGTTTCGGCCGAGAAGCGTTACGACCTCGCCGGGGAATACGTCGAAATCGACGCCATGCAGAATATGCGACTCGCCGTACCAGGCCTCGAGATTTTTCACCGAGAGCAGCGGCGCGCGATCAAGCATGGCCGGTTCCCATATAGGCTTCGCGCACGTCGGGATTCTTTGACACCGTTTCGTAATTGCCTTCCGCGAGCACGCGTCCGCGCGTAAGCACGGTGATCGTGTCGGAAAGATTGGCGACGACCGAAAGATTGTGCTCGACCATGAGCACCGTGCGGTTCGCCGAGACGCGCTTGATCAGCGCGGCGATCCGGTCGATGTCCTCGTGGCCCATGCCCGCCATCGGCTCGTCCAACAGCATCATTTCCGGATCGAGCGCGAGCGTCGTTGCGATTTCTAGCGCGCGCTTGCGGCCGTAAGGAAGCTCGACTGCGATCCAGTCGGCGAAGGAAGAAAGGCCGACATCGTTCAGCAATTCGCGCGCACGGTCGTTGTATTCGTTCAGGATGTTGCGCGAATGCCAAAAATCGAACGACGTGCCGCGCTTCCGTTGCAGCGCGATCCGTACATTTTCGAGCACGGAAAGATGCGGGAAGACCGCCGAGATCTGAAAGGAACGCACGAGACCAAGCCGCGCGACATCGGCCGGCGCAAGCGTCGTGATGTCTTCGCCCTTGTAGGTGATCTTGCCGCGCGTCGGCGTGAGAAACTTGGAAAGCAGATTGAAGCAGGTGGTCTTGCCAGCACCGTTCGGTCCAATCAGCGCATGAATCGTGCCGCGCGCGACGCGAAGATTCACCCCGCTGACGGCGACAAAACCGGCAAACTCCTTGGTCAAATCCTCGGTCTCGAGGATTGTCTCACCACGCATTGACGCAACTATCCCCCATCCAACACGCGCATTCTTCACGGGAATAGCGAATCCGTCCAGAGCCAATAATTGCTACTCGCAACAAAAATTGCGGAATTTTGCTGGAATAACAGGCAGGGCGTCTACCACTCGCGCTCGCGCGCCGCGTCCAGCATACGGCGGCATTCGCCTAGCTCGTTCAACGTCGCTTTCAGAAGCTGAATTGCATCAGGCGTCAGGCTCGTGACACTTGTATGACTTTTATGACTTTCCCTCGTCTGTACGGAACCCTCGGGGGATTCTTCCTTTTCCGCTTGCATCGCGGGCGGACGGGCGATGCTGGGCTTGCGCAGAAACTGCGGCAATTGATCGCCCGTCCCTTCGCCCTCCTCCGCATCGTGTTGCGGAACGGGAACTTCCACCACGCGCGGCAATTCGGGCGTCTTGGGCTCCCCGCGGAGCGACGGCAATAAATCCATCAACCCGCTTACACCGCTGCGCCCGCGGCCGGGCGCCGCTGCGCCGGTCCTCGCAGCTTCCTCCGCCGCCGACTGCCCGATCGCCTGCACGTGACGAATCCCTTGCTCGCGCAAAATCTGTTGCACGCCGCGAATGGTGTAACCCTCGCCATACAAGAGATGCCGGATGCCGCGCAGAAGATCGACGTCGTCCGGACGATAGTAGCGGCGGCCGCCGCCGCGCTTCAGCGGCTTGATCTGCCCGAAACGCGTTTCCCAGAAACGAAGAACGTGCTGGGGCAAATCGAGGTCGTCGGCAACCTCGCTGATCGTTCGAAAAGCGTCAGGCCCCTTCTCCACGCCGCGCGTCTCCCTTAGCTGCGCGCTTTACCGTCGTTAATCCGTGCCTTCATGATATTCGATGGCTTGAACACCATGACGCGGCGCGGCTCGATCGGAACTTCTTCGCCGGTTTTCGGGTTCCGGCCGATTCGGCGTCCCTTGCTGCGCACGATGAACGATCCGAAGGAAGAAAGTTTGACGTGCTCGCCACGGGCGAGCGACTCGGAAATTTCTTTCAGGACGAGTTCGACTAGCGCGGCAGATTCTGTGCGCGAAAGTCCGACCTTCTGATAAACAACTTCGCTCAGATCTGCGCGAGTTAACGTCTTACCCCCAGCCATGAGCGCCCCCCGCTTTTCGGCGGTTCTATCCATCTGAATTTCAACGATATTCGTCGGGAGGCCCGGGGTCAACAACCGCCGGGAAATGCTCACCAGCGAACCAGTGCCGATCCCCAGGTGAAGCCCCCGCCCATGGCCTCAAGCAATACAAGGTGTCCCGGTTTGATCCGCCCGTCTTTGACCGCCACCGCGAGGGCAAGCGGAATCGAGGCCGCAGAGGTATTGGCGTGACGATCCACCGTTGTGACCACTTTTGACGGGGCGATTCCGAGTTTCTTGGCGCTGCCGTCGATGATACGGCGGTTCGCCTGATGCGGCACGAACCAGTCGATATCGTTCGAGTCGTAGCCCGTCGCTTTATAGGCATCCTCGATCACATCCGTGATCATGCCGACCGCGTGGCGGAACACTTCGCGGCCTTCCATTCGCAGATAGCCGGCGGTTCCTGTTGTCGATGGACCGCCGTCGACAAATAATTTATCGCGGTGACGTCCATCGGAGCGAAGATGCGTCGTGAGTACGCCGCGGTCTTCTCTTGTCCCCGGCTGATCCATCGCCTGCAAAACGATCGCGCCCGCGCCGTCGCCGAACAGAACGCAAGTGCCGCGATCCTTCCAGTCGAGAATGCGCGAGAAAGTTTCCGCGCCGATCACGAGTGCCGTGTTGAACGAGCCGGAGCGCAAATATTGGTCGGCAGTCGAAAGCGCGAAGACGAAACCAGAGCATACCGCCTGCACGTCGAACGCCGCGCCCTTCTGGATGCCGAGTTCGGCTTGAATCGTGACCGCTGTCGCGGGGAAAGTTTGGTCGGGCGTCGAGGTCGCGAGCACGATCAGGTCGACTTCGCGCGCGTCCATTTTGGCGTCAGCCAGGGCAGCGCGCGCAGCTTGCAAGCCGAGATGCGAAGTGAACTCGCCTTCGGCCGCGATATGCCGCTCGCGAATGCCGGTGCGCTGCTGGATCCACGCGTCGCTGGTGTCGACCGTTTGCGAAAGCTCGTCATTGGTGATCACGCGCTTCGGCAGATAAGCGCCGACACCACGCACGACAGAACGGCGGATACTCACGATGCGGTTTCCTTAAGAACGGCGGGATTGGTCACAGGAGCCGCAGCCATCTGATGCGCCAGCATAGCCGAAATCTGTGCGTTCAGGTCGTTTCGCACAACGTCATAGGCGGTGTCGATCGCGGCCGCGAAGCTTTCCGCGTCGGCGCCGCCATGGCTTTTCACCACGACGCCGTTCAAGCCGAGGAACACGCCACCGTTGACTTTTCGCGGATCGACCTTCTCGCGCAGGACCTGAAACGCATCGCGCGCGAATAGATAACCGAGCTTGCCCCGCCATGTGCGACTCATCGAGGCGCGAAGATACTCGCCGATCTGCTTCGCCGTGCCTTCTGCGGTTTTCAACGCGATATTGCCCGCGAAGCCCTCGGTGACGACGACATCCGTCGTGCCCTTCCCGATATCGTCGCCCTCGACAAAACCGCGATATTCGAGTTCGGGAAGATTGGCTTCGCGCAAAAGCTGACCCGCCTGCTTTACCGCCTCAACGCCTTTGATCTCTTCGACGCCGACATTCAGAAGGCCGACGGTCGGACGCTCGATATCGAATACGATCCGCGCCATCGCCGCGCCCATCACAGCCATGTCGACGAGCTGCTTCGCGTCCGCGCCGATCGAAGCGCCGAGATCGAGCACGACGCTTTCGCTGCGAAGGTTCGGCCAGATCGCGGCGATCGCCGGCCGGTCGATCCCGGGCATAGTCTTCAGGCAAAACTTCGCCATCGCCATCAACGCGCCGGTGTTGCCCGCGGAAACCGCGACGTCCGCATTTCCCTTGCGCACCGCATCGAGCGAGAGCCACATCGACGAATTGCGCCTTCCGTGCCGGAGCGCCTGGCTCGGCTTGTCGTCCATCTTCACGGCGACATCCGTATGCACGATCTTCGCCGCGTTCTTTAGCCTCTTCTCCGCCGCAAGAATGGGTGCGATCCGTTTTTCGTCGCCGAAGAAGATAAACTCGCTGTCGGGATGGCGGTCGTGCGCGATCGCGGCGCCCGGCACGACCACCTCGGGCCCGTGATCGCCGCCCATGGCGTCGACTGAAATTCGTACTGCTTTGGAAAGAGGCCGGTTCATTGGGCGAGCGTGGGGCCCCGGGGTTCGGTTGGGTCTCTGGATTCGAGTTGGCTGAGGCGGGCGGACAATAGCCTGTCGGCCTCAGAGTCAAAAGCTGTAATACACGGAAATTACTTGGAAGAGCGGCCCTTTTTGAGCTTCGCAAGCGCGGCAAAGGGATTATCCTGCTTCTCCCCGCCCCCCGACTGGGGCGGGGTAAATACCTCCCCCGGCTTGCGCGGGTAAGGGTCGATCCCAAGAACAAGGAACTCGGAGACGACGGCCCCGAGGTCAATGACGCCGTTCCTGATCGCGTCCGAAGGGTCGGGTTCGTCAAGATCGAAATCCGGATCGGGCGCCTTTTGCACCGCTCCCTTGGGCGCGAAGCGAAGCGCGATCTCCTCATGCACCTTGTTCTCGAACGGCTCGAGCGAGACGACGGAGTTCTGCTTCACCGTGGCATTGAGCTCGCCGGTGACCATGGCGCCCCCGGCGCCATCCGGCTGCAGATACAGGCGCGCGGAAAGCGCGGACACTGCGACCACATCCGCAAAGCGCGCAAGCGCTGCGCGGGTTGCCTCATCCGGCATGAGCGTGACCTCTTCGCCCTCCTCCGGAATATCGGCGACAACGACCGGATGATTCCAAACCGGCTCGGGGTTCACATGGCTTTTCATGCTGCAATCTCCTCCGGCACGGGAAACGCGACCTTGCCGCGCGCGATGGTTTCCGCCGTTTGCGCTTCGAGCAGCCGGTCCGCCGCGCGTACATAGCGGGCGAGGCGCTCTGGCTGGTTTTCTTCGCCGCCAAACACATTGCGCTTCAGTGCCGCAGCTAGTGGCCCATCGCCTGCCTCCCCTAGCGCCGTATCGTAAACATTCGCCCGTCCGTAAAAGGCCTCGCCCATCGCCCGCACCTTTCGCGGGACCGAAAGATCGCCGACACCGAGCTCCCGCATGCTTTCGTCCATGTCCTGAAAAAACAGATCGAACACCTGCTGCGCAATTTCACGCTCCGGAGTGCCGGCTTTCGAGAGCCTCCGCCAAACAAGGTAAACGTGCAAAAGCACCATATCGAAGCGCCCCTCCACCGTGTCGGGAACGCCGTATTCGCCGTAAAAGCCGGGTGTACGTGCCTGTGCCACGATCGCGCCATAGAGCGAGCGGATTTTGGCTTGGGGATCGGTTTTAGAGCGAAGCCGCTGAAACATAATTCCGCCGCCGGACACAAGGTTATATAGGGTTCGGGCGTACCGCGTTGCAATCCGGTATCGCACGGAGTAGTTGAACGAAGGCCGGTAAGTCCCGGTGCGGGAAGGGTTTATGCGCGAAGGATATCTGGTTTCAAGGGTCGCACGCAGTCTGTGTCTCACGGCGGTGCTTGCGATCGCTTTGGCGTCCGCGGGTTGCACCGGTTCCTCGTCCTTCACGCAGAACTATTCCCATGGCTACGTCTTTGATGAAGCCTCGCTTGAACAGGTGCCGCCCGGTTCCAGCCAGGAGCAGGTGCTGCTCGTGCTCGGCACTCCTTCCACGGTCGCGACCGTCTCCGGCGAGGTGTTTTATTACATCTCGCAGAAGACCGAGCGCACCGCCTTTCTCGATCCGAAAGTGACCGACCAGCGCGTGCTCGCCGTCTATTTCGATCAGAACCGCCGCGTCGAGCGCATCGCCAATTACGGCCTCAAGGACGGAAAGGTCTTCGACTTCATCAGCCGCACGACGCCGTCCGGCGGCCAGGATCAGAACCTCATTCGCCAGATTCTGCAGGGCGCGCAGTTCAAGCCGAAGATATAAGCGAGATTGCCGCGATCCGGCCCGTCAAATTAGGATCTCCAGCCCGCATCGCTGGAAAATCTTGCATGACCGGCAAGGATACACCGCTCGTCCCGAAAGATGCGATTGCACTCGGGCTTCGATCGAACTGGCCTCAATTTTCTTTGCTCATCCTGGTCAACGCCTTCGTCGGCGGAATGGTCGGGCTTGAGCGAACGGTAGTACCGCTCATTGGCTCCGAGGAATTCAAAATCGCTTCGACGACGCTGGTCGTCTCTTTCATTGTCAGTTTCGGCGTCGTCAAGGCATTCGCCAATCTTGTTTCAGGTCATTTGGCGGATGCCTGGGGCCGCAAGCGCGTTCTGGTCCTCGGCTGGCTGTTCGGGTTGCCCGTGCCGTTCATCGTCATGTGGGCGCCAAGCTGGGAATGGGTGGTTTTTGCAAACGCGCTGCTTGGTATCAATCAGGGCCTTGCCTGGTCGATGACGGTAATCATGAAGATCGATCTGGTCGGGCCGAGGTCGCGCGGCCTCGCCGTCGGGTTGAACGAGTTTGCCGGCTACCTCTCGGTCGGCGTGACGGCGTTCCTGACCGGCTATATCGCCGCGCAGTACGGCTTGCGCCCCGTTCCCTTCTATCTCGGCGTCGCTTACGGAATTCTGGGCCTCGCCCTTTCGGTATTGGCTGTGCGCGATACGCGGCAGCATGTATTGCTCGAAACGGGCGGAAAAAACTCGCAGGGAGAGCCTCCGAATTTCTGGAAGATTTTTGCACTCACGTCCTATGGCGACCGAAACTTGTTCGCCGCCTGCCAGGCAGGGCTCGTCAACAATCTCAACGATGGCATGAGCTGGGGAATCTTTCCGCTATTCTTCGTGTCCTTCGGATTGGGAATCGAGCGCATCGGCATTCTGAAGGCGGTGTATCCGGCGGTCTGGGGCGTCTTTCAAATCGCGACTGGCCCGCTGAGCGACCGCTGGGGACGTAAAGGGCTGATTGCTGCAGGCATGTGGCTGCAGGCGGCGGGCCTCTTTATGACGGCGTTCTCCACGACCTTCGAATGGTGGCTGCTGGCGAGCGTCTTTCTCGGGCTGGGAACCGCGATGGTCTATCCCAGCCTGATCGCAGCCGTGTCGGACGCCTCCGATCCAAGGTGGCGGGCGCGTTCCCTCAGTGTCTATCGTTTTTGGCGCGATCTTGGCTATGCCATCGGCGCGCTGTCCGCCGGAATCATCGCCGATGTCTTCGGCCTCGTTTGGGCCATCGGCGCGATTGCAGCCCTTACGTTTTTCTCGGGCGTGATCGTAGCGATCGCAATGCGCGAATAAAAAAGAGGCCGGGAATTTCCCGGCCTCTTTTCCTTGTTCGTTCGTCCGCTCAGTGCGCGAGGATCGCGAGCAGCAGGAGCGCCACGATATTGGTGATCTTGATCATTGGGTTCACGGCCGGGCCTGCGGTGTCTTTGTAGGGATCGCCGACAGTATCGCCGGTGACGGAAGCTTTATGCGCTTCCGAACCTTTGCCGCCATAGTGGCCGTCCTCGATGTACTTCTTCGCATTGTCCCACGCGCCGCCGCCCGAGGTCATGGAGACCGCGACGAAGAGACCCGTCAGGATCACGCCGAGGAGCATCGCGCCCACCGCCGAGAAGGCCTGGCTCTTGCCGGCGATGTAATAGACGATGAAATAAAGAACGATCGGCGAGAGAACAGGAAGCAGCGACGGAACGATCATTTCCTTGATCGCGGCCTTGGTGAGGAGGTCGACCGCCTTGCCGTAGTCCGGCTTGTCGGTGCCCTTCATGATCCCCGGCTTCTCGCGGAACTGGCGGCGGACTTCCTCGACGATCGCGCCGCCCGCGCGGCCGACCGCCATCATGCCCATTGAGCCGAAAAGATACGGCAGCAAGCCGCCGATCAGGAGGCCGACGACCACGTACGGGTTCGACAGCGAGAAGTCGAGCGTGATCCCCTGGAAGTACGGGAACTTCTGCGCATTCGCGATGAAGTAGTTCAAGTCCGACGTATAGGCGGCGAACAGCACTAGCGCGCCGAGACCGGCGGAGCCGATCGCATAGCCCTTGGTGATGGCCTTCGTCGTGTTGCCGACCGCGTCGAGCGCGTCCGTGGACTTGCGCACGTCTTTCGGCAGGCCCGCCATTTCAGCGATACCGCCTGCGTTGTCCGTGACCGGGCCGAAGGCGTCGAGCGCAACGACCATGCCGGCAAGCGCAAGCATCGTGGTCACCGCCACCGCGATGCCGAAGAGGCCCGCGAGCTTGTAAGGCACGATGATGCCCGCGACGATGACGAGCGCAGGCAACGCCGTCGCTTCCATCGAGACCGCAAGACCCTGGATGATGTTGGTGCCGTGGCCGGTGATCGAGGCCGAGGCGATCGACTGCACCGGCCGAAAATTGGTGCCGGTGTAGTATTCGGTGATCCAGACGATCAGCCCTGTGACGACAAGCCCAACCACACCGCACCAGAACATCGCCCAGCCGTTGAATTTGAGCCCTGCGGCGGTGGTCAGCACCGTGTCGAAGCCGATCAGATAGTGCGTGGCGATCGCCAGCCCCGCGAGCGAGAGCACGGCGGAGGCGATGAAGCCCTTGTAGAGCGCGCCCATGATCGACTGGCTCGCGCCGAGCCGCACGAAGAACGTGCCGACAATCGACGTGATAATGCAGGCGCCGCAGATCGCGAGCGGATAGATCATCATCGAGGTGAGGATCGGCGTGCCGGCGAAGAAGATCGCAGCGAGCACCATGGTCGCGACCGTCGTCACCGCATAGGTCTCGAACAGGTCCGCCGCCATGCCGGCGCAGTCGCCGACGTTATCGCCGACGTTATCGGCGATCGTCGCGGGGTTGCGCGGATCGTCTTCCGGGATCCCCGCTTCCACCTTGCCGACGAGGTCGCCGCCGACGTCGGCGCCCTTGGTGAAGATGCCGCCGCCAAGACGGGCAAAGATCGAAATCAGCGAAGCGCCGAAACCGAGCGCGACCAGCGCGTCGACCACGACGCGGTCGGACGCATTGTGCCCGAGATAATGCGTGAGCACGACGAAATAGACCGCGACGCCGAGAAGCGCGAGGCCCGCGACCAGCATGCCCGTGATCGCGCCCGATTTGAATGCGAGTTCAAGCCCGCCCGCGAGCGACTTCGTCGCCGCCTGCGCGGTACGGACGTTCGCGCGCACCGAAACGTTCATGCCGATGAAGCCGGTCGCGCCCGAAAGGATCGCACCGATGGCATAGCCGATAGCGACCGGCCAGCCGAGGAAATAGCCGACGAGCAGGAACACGACCACGCCGACCATGCCGATCGTAAGATACTGGCGCTTGAGATAGGCCTGCGCACCCTCGCGCACGGCGCCCGCGATTTCCTGCATGCGCGCGGTGCCCGCGTCCGCCGACAGCACCGAGCCGATGGCCCAGGCTCCGTAAACGATGGCAAGCGCGCCGCACGCGATGATTATCCACAATGCAGTCATAGTCGCGGTCATGGACCCCTCAGTTCTTTGGCGATGGAAATTGAGACAAGCGGCGAGTTCCCCCGCGCCGCTCAAATGCGGCGCATACATGCCAAAAACGGCCTTGGGAAGCAACGCGGCGGGGCGGGATTTTAGTCGAAATCCCGCGTCAAGAACGGCTAGAAATGGCTGAAAGATGGGCGTTTAAAGCAGAGCGTCTGCCCGTCCGTGCCCTTGATCGCGACATCCTCTCCACTCGCGGCCGAACCAATCTCGGTGAGTGTTACGCCCGATTCTCGCGCTTCTTTTTCGAAGGCCGGAAATGCATTCCGCGAGATGGCGGCGAGAACCTCGTAATCGTCCCCGCCGGTGCAGATCGTTTCGATCAGTTTCGGATCAAACTGAAGCAGTTTCCGCGCGGCGGCCGAAAGCGGCAGTTTCGCCACGTCGACCTTTGCGGAAACGCCGGAAGCCGCCGCGAGCTTCGCGAGATCGCCCGCAAGCCCGTCCGAGATATCCATCGCCGCATGCGCATGTTTGCGCAGCGCGTTTGTCAGCGCCGTGCGCGGCTCAGGCACGAGATAGCGTTCGAGCAAATAGGCTTCTTCTTCCACACTCAGCTTCGCTCGCTTCGCGAGCTCGGGATCGCGCCGCAACTCGAGTCCAAGGGCGGAGTCACCAAGCGTGCCGCTCACGACGATCGCATCCCCTGACTTTGCCCCTGCCCGGCGTACCATTTTCCCCGCGGGCACCGTTCCAAATGCGGCGATAGAAACGCTCAACAAGCCGGGCGTCGCGTCCGTGTCGCCGCCGAGCAGCGGACAGCGAAAGGTTTTGATGTCGGCGGCGAGGCCATCGGCGAATGCCGCGATCCACTCTTCGTCGAGAGATTTCGGCATCGCTAGCGTGAGCAGAAAACCAAGAGGCTCAGCCCCTTTCGCTGCAAGATCGGAGAGATTGGCGCGGAGCGCTTTCTTCGCGATCGCCTGCGCCGGATCGCCGGGGAAGAAGTGCACGCCTTCAATCACTGCGTCCGTGGTGAGAACGAGATCGTGACCCGCAGGCGGCGTGACCGCCGCCGCATCGTCGCGCAGGCCGAATGCGCCTGGATCGCTCACAAGCGGGCGGAAGAAACGCTCGATCAGCCGCTCCTCGCCGCCCGGCATCGCTCACTCCACCGCGCGGAACTCGGCCGCGCGCATACGCCGGGCGAGATGATCGAGCACGGCGTTCACCATCCCGGTTTCCTCGCGGTCTAGGAACGCCGCCGCGACATTCACATATTCCGAAACGACGACGCGCGCAGGAATATCGCTCCGATATTTCAGCTCGTACGCGCCCGCGCGCATGACCGAGCGCAGGACCGTTTCAATCCGCTTGAGCGGCCAATTCTCGTTCAACGCCTCGTCCACAAGCGGATCAAGCGTACGCTGTTCGCGCACCACGCCTTCGACGATGTCGCGAAAGAAACCGGATTCGGCGCGGGGGAATTTTTCGCCTGCGCCTTCGCGCGTAAAGCGCGCCTCGAACTCCGCGAGGATGTCGGTCAAATCGGTCGCCGCGATATCCATCTGATAGAGCGCCTGCACCGCGGCGAGCCTTGCAGCCGTCCGCTCCTTTGTTTTTCCGAAAGCCATGGCTTATCTGCCCGCACGCGAACGCGCGATCCGCACCAGCGCAAGCGCTGCCGACGCCGCATGGCCGCCGACATTGCCCTCCGAGCGGCGGGCGCGCGCCCAAGCCTGTTCCTCGGTATCGACGGTAAGGATGCCGTTTCCGAGCGCGATCTTGCGGGCGATCGCGAGATCCATCAGCCCGCGCGCCGATTGATGCGAGACGATTTCAAAGTGTTCGGTCTCGCCGCGAATAACGCAGCCGAGCGCCACGATACCGTCATACGGCAGACCGGCATGCGCGGCGGCGTCCAATGCAATCGCCGCCGCGATCGGAATTTCCAGCGCGCCGGGCACCGCAATCGGCTCGAACTTGACGCGCGCCATCTCCAGCCGCTCCAGCGCGCCGGCAACGAGCTCCTCCACGATCTTTTCGTGGAAGCGAGTCTCGATTATGAGAATGCGCGCGCCGACGAGCGGCGCTTCCTCGGCGGAAAGTTTGGGGCGGTTCTCCTCGCTCATGGCCGACCGGACTACCGCCCTTACCTGCGCTCCGCAAGCCGCGCCGCATAGCGCGCCAGCATGTCGACTTCGAGATTCACCTCGTCGCCCTTCTTCAAAGAACTCCAGTTCGTTACCTTGAGCGTATGCGGAATCAGAAACACCGAGAATTCGTCGCCCTTCGTGTCGTTCACCGTGAGCGACGTGCCGTCGAGGGTGACCGAACCCTTGGCGGCGATGAAGCGCGAAAGCGCGCGCGGCGCGCGCAAGCGAAAGCCCGCCATGTCGCTTTTGTTCTTTCGCTCGACGATCTTCGCGAGGCCGTCCACATGGCCGCTGACGATGTGACCGCCGAGCTCGTCGCCCATTTTCAGTGACCGTTCGAGGTTGAGCCTCTGCCCCGGCTTCCACCGGCCCGCGGTCGTAAGCTTGAGCGTTTCCGCCCCCGCCTCGACCTCGAACCAGCTTCCTTTTCCTTTCGCACCGCGCGCGACCACCGTCATGCAAACGCCGTTCACCATGATCGACGCGCCAAGCGCAATCGACCTCGCCGGATAGCGGCTCTCGATCTTGAGGCGCTTCAGACCGCGTTCCGGCTTCACCGAAACGAGCGTGCCGAGGTCGCTGACAATGCCGGTGAACATCCTAGCTCCGAAAGAGGTGCGTGAGCCGGTCCGCGCCCAGCATCCGGCGCTCGATGATTTCAAAGCGCGGACTGTCGAGAAGGCTCGACAGCTCCATGTTTTCCAGCGCCGGGATCGCATCCGCGCCGAGCTCTTTCGGCGACTGCACGACCACCGCCTCGTCGATCAGATTTTCCTGCAAGAGCTCCGCCGAGATGATCGGCCCGCCCTCGACGAGAAGCCGGGTGATGTTCCGCGTCGCCAGAAGAAACAGCGCTTCGCTGAGGTCGATCCTGTCGCCCTTGGTGCTGACCCGCATCACCTCGGCGCCTGCTTCTTCCAGTTCGCGCTGCTTCTCAGGCGGCGCATCCGGGCGCGTGATGACCCAAAGAGGAATCTCGCGCGCCGTCCGTACCAGCTTCGCATCGAGCGGAATGCGCAATTTGCCGTCAAGCACCACGCGGATGGGCGAACGGTCCGCCATTCCCGGCAGACGGCAGTTCAGCATCGGGTCGTCGGCGAGCACCGTACCCGATGCGACCATTACGGCGTCAGAAGTCGCGCGCAGCATATGCGCTTCGGCGCGCGAGACGTTGCAGGAAATATCGGCGGGTTTCCGGCCCTTCAGTCCTGTTTTGCCGTCGGCGGAGACCGCGATCTTGAGGATCACATGCGGCCGCCCGTCCCTCATGCGCCGGATATGACCCGCATGCACCCGCGCCGCCTCCGAAGCACCCGGCCCCACGGTTACGGAAATGCCCGCTTCCTGGAGCCGCGCAATGCCGCGCCCGGAGGTCGCCGGATTCGGGTCTTGCAGCGCGATAACAGCGCGTGAAATCCCCGACCGCTTGATGATGTCAGTGCAAGGTTCGCCGCGTCCGTGCGGCACGCAGGGCTCAAGTGTCACATAAATCGTCGCCCCTTTTGCCGCCTCGCCCGCTTTGGCGAGCGCTTCTGCCTCCGCGTGCGGACGCCCGCCGCGCGCCGTCACGCCGCGGCTGATGATGCGCGGGCTCGCGCCCGCGGAAACCACCAGTGCGCCCACGGAGGGGTTCGGGAAGGTCTGGCCGAGATTGCGGCGGCCGAACGAAAGTGCGGCCGCCATGAAACGCTCGTCCTGATCAAGCGCAGGCAGCGCCGCCCCGGCCGCGCGCGACAACGCGTTCATCAAGGGCTCTTCACTCGCTCGGTTTCTGGCGAGATTTCTTCAAGGACTTTTTCGAAATCCTTCGGCTCGCGGAAGTTGCGGTAGACCGAAGCGAACCGCACATACGCAACGTCGTCGAGCTGCTTCAAGCCTTCCATCACCAATTCGCCGATCACCGAGGATGGAATTTCGCTCTCGCCGGAGCTCTCGAGCTTGCGCACGATTCCCGACACCATGCGCTCCACGCGTTCCGGATCGACCGGCCGCTTCCGGAGCGCGATTTCGACCGAGCGCAAGAGCTTGTCGCGGTCGAACGGAATGCGCCGTCCGCTCCGCTTCAGCACCACGAGCTCCCGCAACTGCACGCGCTCGAAGGTGGTGAAACGCCCCCCGCAGGCGGGGCAAATGCGCCGTCGGCGGATGGAGGCGGAGTCCTCCGTCGGCCGGGAATCCTTCACCTGCGTGTCGAGGGCGCCGCAGTAGGGACAACGCATTACGCCTGGGCCTCTTTACGGGTAGATCGGGAAACGGGAAACGAGTGCCTTCACCTTTTCGCGTACCGCGCCTTCGACAAGCGCGTCTTCGGTGACGTCCTTCTGCGAAAGCACGTTCAAAACCTCGGCGATGTAGTTGCCGATTTCTTGGAATTCCTTGACGCCGAAACCGCGCGTCGTTCCTGCCGGCGTGCCGAGGCGAATGCCGGAGGTGATCATCGGCTTTTCGGGATCGAACGGAATGCCGTTCTTGTTGCAGGTGATGTGGGCGCGGCCGAGCGCCTCTTCCGATACCTTGCCGGTCAGGCGCTTGGGGCGCAGATCGACGAGCATCAGATGCGTATCGGTGCCGCCGGTCGTGATCGCAAAACCGTGCCCGCGCAGATTCTCCGCGAGCGCTTTTGCGTTCTCGACCACATTCCTCGCGTAGACTTTAAAGGACGGTTGCAGCGCTTCGCCGAAGGCCACGGCCTTCGCCGCAATCATATGCATCAGCGGCCCGCCTTGCAGGCCGGGGAAGACGGCGGAGTTCACCTTCTTCGCGATCTCATTGTCGTTCGTGAGCACCATGCCGCCGCGCGGGCCTCTGAGCGTCTTATGCGTCGTGAGCGTCGCCACATGCGCATGCGGAAACGGGTTCGGATGCACGCCACCCGCGACGAGCCCCGCGAAATGCGCCATGTCCACCATGAAGAAGGCGCCGACAGCGTCCGCAATCTTGCGGAAACGCGCGAAATCGATCACTCGCGGATAGGCGGAGCCGCCGGCGATGATCAGTTTCGGCTTCACTTCGTGCGCGATTTGCTCAGCCTCGTCATAATCGATGCGCTGGTCTTCGCGCTTCACGTTGTAAGGAACCGCCTTGAACCACTTGCCGGACATATTCACCGGCGCGCCGTGGGTGAGATGCCCGCCCGCGGCGAGGTTCAGACCCATATAGGTATCGCCCGGCTGCATCAGCGCCATGAACACGGCCTGGTTCGCCTGGCTGCCCGAATGCGGCTGCACGTTGGCGAAGCCGCATTTGAAGAGCTTCTTCGCGCGATCGATCGCGAGTTGCTCGGCGACGTCCACCCACTGGCAGCCGCCATAGTAGCGTCGGCCGGGATAGCCTTCGGCGTATTTGTTCGTGAGTACCGAACCTTGCGCTTCCAGGACCGCCTTTGAAACGATGTTCTCGGAGGCGATCAGCTCGATTTCATGCCGCTGTCGGCCGAGTTCGCCCTGAATGGCTTTGAAGATTTCCGGATCGGCCTCTTCGACGCCTGCAGAAAAAAAACGCGCCGGTGCGCCACGATGGCTCGTGGCCTGACTGGTAGACATTCCTTCGCTCCTAAAGTCGCAGGGAGCGGGATAGCATACAAAATGGAGCGTAGGGAGTCCCGGCTAGCCGCTACCGCTGGAGAGCTTCTTCTTGAGCTTGGCGATCGCAAGCTCCTCCAGGGCCTTGGGCGGCGATGCCGCCGGGCCCATGACGATGACCTCCGTGCCGGTCGCGACATCGACGGCCGCCACCCGAACCACGGATCCCACAGGACGCATTTCGATAATGACTTCGCCTGTATCGGATGCCTTGACGGCCATCGTCGCCTCGCCGAGTCGCTACGCGCGAATCATGGGCTCTCACGCCGCAGGGCGCAATTCACGATTTCCGCTTTCCCGGCCAAAGTTGCGCCCGTGATGAACAAAACCGTAATTGAGCACCGCAAAAAGACGGGGCCCGGCGTTAGCCGAGGCCCCGTTCCGAAATTTTCGCCCGCTTAGAGCCGATACAAAATCTGATCGGTCCAGAAGCGTTCGAGCCGCTGCAGCGCCTTGTTCAGGACCTGCAATTCGCTCGATGCAATCCCGCCCACCTGCTCGATGGTGCGGACATGCTTCTGATAGAGGTCCGAGATGATCTGGTGCACTTCCCGGCCCTTGTCGGTCAGGCTGATGCGCACCGAACGGCGATCGACCCGCGAACGCGCATGATGCAGATAGCCCATTTCGACGAGCTTCTTCAAATTGTAGGAAACGTTCGAGCCGAGATAATAACCGCGCGAACGCAGCTCGCCCGCCGTCAGCTCCGAGTCTCCGATGTTGAAGAGCAACAGCGCTTGCACGCTGTTGATGTCCGAGCGCCCCCTGCGATCGAACTCGTCCTTGATGACGTCGAGCAACCTGCGATGCAGGCGTTCGACGAGGGTGAGAGCCTCCAGATACGGCGCCTTGAGTTCCTCATGGCGCTCGGCTGGAGCGGCCTGCTCGACCGCACGCATAGCATTCTTCATTTGACGCCTCACTATTACCCCGTGTGATGGCGGGATGTTTTTTGTCCCCGCTCTTGGCGCCATTTGTATCGAACACGCGCAAAGGAAGCCTTAAATTGGAGGCTAAATTCTTCCTCACCGAACAGCCTTGATGAAAGATTGACGAATCCCGGAAACGCTGGGTTTCCCCTTGCCACATTCCCGGAATGGGATGCCGGCGGCCCAAAGCGGAACAGTATCGTTAGTTCCGGGTTTCTTTTCGGCAATGGCTGGCTCGGATCCGTATCGCGGCGCGGACGAAATCCTTCGCAAGAAAGCGGCGTCAATCGTAGGCGCGGCGCGTGCGCTCAAGCTCACGCTCGTCACCGTGGAATCCTGCACCGCGGGACGCATCGCCGCGACGCTCGCAGACGCACCGAACGCCTCCGAGGTGGTGCACGGCGGCTTCGTGACCTGCACGGATGCGTGCAAGGAAGCGCTCGGCGTGCCTGCCAGCACGATCAGGAGATACACGCCGGTGAGCGAAGAAGTCGCCCGCGAAATGGCGGCCGCCGCCTTGAATCACTCGCCCGCTGATATTGTCGTTGCCGTGACTGGCGCCGTTGGCCCCGCGAAAGACGACGACAAGAGCCCGGCCGGCTTGATGTATTTCGCCGCCGCGCGCCGCGGCAAGCCGGTCAAGGTGATGAAAAAAGAATTCGGCAAGCTCGATCGCGACTCCATGCTGTTCAACACGATCGAGGAAGCGCTTGATCTGCTCGATCACGTGATCGAGCCCGAACAAGCTATTTCCGCAAAAACTGGATGATGCCGGAGAAGTCCCTGCCCGCCTGGCCGCTGTCGACATATCGTGCGTAGAGTGCGGTCGCTTCGGCGCCGAGCGGCGTTTTTGCGCCAGCGAGCTTCGCCGCTTCCTGCGAGAGCTTCAGGTCCTTGAGCATCATTGCCGCGGTGAAGCCCGCCGCATAGTCGCGGTTCGCGGGCGATGTCGGCACCGGCCCGGGCACGGGACAATAGGTGGTCATCGACCAGCATTGGCCGGAAGATTTCGAGGAAATATCGAAAAGCTTTTGCTTGTCGAGGCCGAGCTTCTCCGCGAGCACGAAAGCCTCCGACACCGCGATCATCGAAATGCCGAGGATCATGTTGTTGCAGATTTTCGCCGCCTGACCGGCGCCTGCCCCGCCCGCATGCACGATGGTTTTTCCCATGAGCTCCAGAATAGGCTTCGCCTCCTCAAAGGCTTCGTCACGCCCGCCGACCATGAAAGTGAGCGTTCCCGCCTGCGCGCCGCCGACGCCGCCGGAGACCGGCGCGTCGAGCAGACTCATTCCGCTCTCTTCCGCTTTCGCCGCGATGAGGCGCGCGGTTTCCACATCGATCGTGGAGGAATCGATGAACAGCGTTCCCTGTTTCGCCTTCGCCAAAAGTCCGGTCGCGCCGAGATAGACGTCGCGCACCTGCTGGCCCGAGGGAAGCATGGTGATAACCACGTCGCAGCCCGCGATCTGCGCGACATCATTCGTCGCCGAGCCGCCCGCCGCTTTCAGCGCTTCCATCCCTTTGGGCATGACGTCGTTGCCGATCACCTGATGACCCGCCTTCACGAGATTGAGCGCCATCGGCAGACCCATATTGCCGAGGCCGACAAATCCGATTTTCGCCATGCAACCCTCCCTATCTGTATCTTTGTTCTTCGCTATAGGCCTTGATGCGAACCGCCATGAAGAGCGCTACCAGCACCAGCTCGCAAACGGTGAGCACCATCGTCATGCCGGACCAGTCGAGAAACACGAAGGCGGCGACGACTTGCGACAATACTGCGATCAGCCACACCGCGGCGCCCCAGGGCGAGCCGAGCCAGAGCGCGACTGCCGCAATGAGATCGATGACCGCAAAGAATACGGTCGCGGAGCGCCCTTCGATCGTCATTGCCGTGAAAGCGGCCCCTGAAAACAGTACGCCCCAGTGGAACAGCCCCTTCAAAATCATGAAACTGCCCGCGATCCGCTGAAAGAAAATCAGCCGCGACTGCCATGGACCGAGCTCGATGGAATCCGGCCCGATCGGCGCCTCGATCTGCTGAGTGGGATCGATCGCAAGGTCGATCTGTTCGACCGGTTCGGTGATCATAACGGCAATTCCTCGGCGAGCGGCGCGAAATAGCGTTCTATCATTTCCGGCGCCACATCAGCGAGCCGCGCCGGCCGCCATTGCGGCTTGTTGTCCTTGTCGACGATCGCGGCGCGCACGCCCTCGTAAAAATCGTGCTCGTAGAGCACGCGCGACACGATCCGGTATTCGGCTCTCATGCATTCCTCGAACGTCCATTGCGCGCCGCGTTTCATTTGCTCGAGCGCAATCCGAAGGCTGGTCGGCGACTTCGTCCGTATGATTGCGGCAATTTTTCCGGCCCAGGCCGCGTTCTCGCCGCCGCCAGCCGCCTCGCGATCAAGCGCCGCGAGAATGTCCTCGATCTGCCCACCCGCGAACAGGCGATCAATCGCCTCTTTGCGCGCTTCGATTTCTCCGCCTGACCCCGGCTCCGCGAAGGCGGCAATCGTTGCGTCGGCCGAAACGTTTCCGCAAAGAGCGTCCGTGAGATCGGGAAAGCGCTTGGCGGAAACATAATGGGTGCATACACCCGCCCCCACTCCATCGGCAGCCTTCAAGCGCTCGCCCGTGAGCGCGCAGAACGTACCGATTTTCCCTTTGAGCCGGGGCAGCATCCAGGTGCCGCCGACATCCGGAAAAAAGCCGATGCCCACTTCGGGCATCGCGAACTGGAATTTCTCGCCTGCGATCCGGTGCGAGCCGTGCACGGAAACGCCCACGCCCCCGCCCATTACGATGCCGTCGATCAGGGCGATAAACGGCTTCGGATAACGCTTGATCGCGGCGTTCAGCCGGTATTCGTCGCTGAAAAAGACAAGCGCCTCTTTTTCTTTCCCGCGCACAGTCACGCCGCGCAGATCGCCGCCCGCGCAGAAGGCGCGTTCGCCATTCGCTCGAATGATGACGCGCGTGACCGCGTCATCAGCTTTCCAAATGTCGAGCTGCGAAGCGAGCTTCCGCACCATGTCGTGCGTCAGCGCGTTCAGCGCCTTCGGCCGGTTGAGCGTGACGATTCCGGCCGCGCCTTTGCGGTCGAACAGGATTTCGGGTTCGGAATCCATCGGCTAATTCAGCGCCCACAAGAAAGCTGCGGTCGCGGCCGCGCCGAGCACCGTCCGTACGATATGCAGCCTGCCCCATTGCAGAATGAAGTCGCGGGTATTGTTGTTTGCGGATTCAACGGGGGTCGTTTTCAGCTGATTGTTGGTCGGCATCATGATGAAGATCGTGTATGGCCACGGCGCGAGGATAAGCGCCGCCCCGATCAGCCAGCGCCAATCCCAGGTCAGGAAATAGGCGAGTATGCCGAGCGCGCCCGAGATCAGCGCAAGCGACGCCTGCATGATCGCGCCGCGCTGGTAGCTCACCTTCCACTCGCCAAGCAGCGATTTTGTGTCCAGCAACAAGCGCGCCGGCTGTTCCGCGATGTTCACATAGAACGCCGCTCCGGTGAAAATCGCGGCTCCCGTCAGCGCAAGCTGTCCTGTCAGCATGATTGCCTCTCAGTTGCCGAGCAGATCCCGGCTTACCACGACGCGCATCACTTCATTAGTGCCTTCGAGAATCTGATGCACCCGCAGGTCGCGCAGCACGCGTTCGATCGGAAAATCGCGCAAGAATCCGTAGCCGCCGTGGATTTGCAGACAACCGTTCACGACCTCGAACCCCACATCAGTCGCGCGGCGTTTCGCCATTGAGGCGTAACGGCGCGCATCCGGCGCCTTGTCCTGCACCTTCATCGCGGCTTTCCAGAGGAGAAGCCGGGCCGCCTCGAGCTCCGTCGCGTAGTCCGCAACCTGAAAGCGCAGCGCCTGAAAATCCGCGAGCCGCTGTCCGAACTGCTTGCGCTCGCGCATGTATTGAATCGTGCGATCGAGACAGAACTGCGCGCCGCCGAGCGAGCAGGCGCCGATATTGAGCCGCCCGCCGTCGAGCCCGGCCATCGCAATCCTGAACCCCTGCCCTTCCTCGCCGACGAGATTCGAAGCAGGCACGCGGCAATTTTCGAAAATCACCATCGCGGTCGGCTGCGAATGCCACCCTAACTTTACCTCCTGCGCGCCGAAGGAAAGACCGGGCGTCCCTTTCTCCACCACGATGCAGGAAATCCCGTTCGGGCCCGGGCCACCCGTGCGCACCATGCAGACATAAATGTCGGTCTTGCTCGCCCCGGAGATGAAGGCCTTGGTGCCGTTGATGACGTAATGATCGCCGTCGCGCTTCGCGGATGTCTTCAGGCTCGCGGCGTCCGAGCCTGCGTCGGGCTCGGTGAGACAATAGCTCGCGCAATGCTCCATCGAACAGAGCTTCGGCAAAAAGCGCTTGCGCACTTCATCGCTGCCAAAAGCGTCGATCATCCATGCCGCCATGTTGTGGATCGAAAGATACGCCGAGGTCGAAGTGCAGCCCTGTGCGAGCTCTTCGTAAATGATCGCGGCATCCAGCCGCGAGAGCCCCGAGCCCCCGACATCCTCGCGGATATACATGCCGCCGAAGCCAAGCGAGGCCGCTTTCCGGAGACTTTCGACAGGAAAGATGTATTTCTCGTCCCACTCCTTGGCCTGCGGCGCAAATTCGCTGCGCGCAAACTGCCGCGCCACGTCCTGAAACGCCCTCTGTTCCTCGGAAAGTTCGAAGTCCACAGCCTGCCTCCTCAGGCGCTTTTCCGCCAGCTTTGGCGTTTTTAGCCATATTGCAAGCCATCCGGTGACAATCCCGGAAAAAATCCGGTACTCGCTTCCGGCCCGTAAGAGGGTTAGATTTCAGTATTCCAACCCCTGGGGCCGAACCATGGCATCCTTCATGAGCCGGAATCGTCCGCTCGACCGCTTCACCCCGCTCGACCCGCAAACCGCGAGCGAGGCCAAATACCGCCTGCCGATCAAGAAGCGGATGCGGAGAAACCGGAAGGCCGACTGGTCACGGCGCCTCGTGCGCGAAAACGTGCTGACGGCGGACGACCTGATCTGGCCGATTTTCGTAATTGAGGGCGAAAAGAGCCGCGAACCGGTCGCCTCGATGCCCGGCGTAGAGCGGCTCTCCATCGATCAGGCACTCTTCGAAGCTGAGCGCGCGGCAAAGCTGAAAATACCGGCGCTCGCCTTGTTCCCGAATATCGACAAGAGCAAGCGCGACGAGCGCGGCTCGGAGGCGATGCGCGACGACAATCTCGTCTGCCGCGCCCTCACCGCGATCAAAGAGCGCTTCCCCGAGCTCGGGCTGATCGCCGATGTGGCGCTCGATCCCTATACGAGCCACGGCCATGACGGCGTGATGATCGACGGCGAGATCGTGAACGACGAGACCGTGCATCTCCTCGCCCAGCAGGCGGTCGTGCTTGCAGAGGCCGGCGCGGATGTCGTCGCGCCTTCCGACATGATGGACGGCCGCGTGCAATTCATCCGCAATGCGCTCGACAACAAAGGCATGAGCGGCGTGCAGATTCTCGCCTACGCGGCGAAATATGCCTCCGCTTTCTATGGCCCCTTCCGCGACGCCGTCGGTTCGAACGCGACCCTCAAGGGCGACAAGCGCTCCTATCAGATGGATTTCGCGAACGGCGACGAGGCACTGCGCGAAGTCGCGCTCGACATCCAGGAAGGCGCGGACATGGTGATGGTGAAGCCGGGCCTGCCTTATCTCGACATCGTCTGGCGCGTGCGCGAGGAATTCGGGATGCCGACCTTCGTGTACCAGGTCTCCGGCGAATACGCGATGATCGAGGGCGCAGCAAAAAACGGATGGATCGACGGCGACAAGGCGATGATGGAAAGCCTGATGGCGTTCAAACGCGCCGGAGCCGACGCGATTCTCACCTATTATGCGCCGCGCGCCGCCGAGGAGCTCACCAAGAATTCCTGATCACTGATGCCGGCCGATCGCGGAATCTTTTTTCGTGTCGCGCATCAGGAGGTACACGATCAGCGAAACCCCGATCATGCCGGTGAGATAATAGTCGAACCAGCCCTCATGCCCGATCGACTTAAATGCGAGCGCGACCGATTCTGCTGTTCCTCCGAAAATTGAGACCGTGAGCGCGTAAGGCACGCCCACGCCGGTCGCGCGCACGACGGTGGGAAACAGCTCCGCCTTCACCACTGCGTTGATCGAAGTGTAGCCGCTTACAATCATCCAGGCCGCGGCGATGAGCAGGAAACACATCCACGGTCCTGTCGCGTCTCTCAACGCGGTCAGAATCGGGATCGTAAACAGAACGCCCGCCGCACCGAAGCCGATCAAGAGCCACTTGCGGCCGATCTTGTCGGAAATCCCGCCGTAAATCGGCTGCAGAATGATCGCGAAAATGAGCGAGCCCGCAGTCACGAACGTCGTCTGCGCGTCGGTGAGATGAACCGTGAGCTTCAAGAATTTCTGCATATAGGTCGTGTAGGTATAGAAGGCCGCGGTGCCGCCCGCGGTCAGGCCGACGACCAGAGCGACTTCCCGCGGATATTTCAGGAGCGCTTTCAGCGAGTTTTCGCGCTTCGCTTCGCCTTTGACTTTCCGTTGCGCCGCTTCGAATTCCTCAGTCTCGTGCAGGTTGCGCCGCATGACAAGCGCGATCAGCGCCAGCAAGGCACCGATCACGAACGGAACGCGCCAGCCCCAGGCGCGCAATTCGTCGCCGGTGAAAAACATCTGCTGCAAAATCAGGAGTACGAGCAGCGCGCAGAGTTGGCCGCCGATCAACGTCACATACTGAAAGCTCGAATAGAAACCGCGATGCTTTTCGTCCGCGACTTCGGTCAGGTACGTCGCGCTCGTTCCATATTCGCCGCCCAGCGAAAGCCCCTGGATCACCCGTGCGAGGCCGAGCAGCACTGGCGCTGCGACGCCGATCGTCGCATAAGTCGGCGTCGCCGCAATCATGAGCGAGCCGAAGCACATCAGGAGCACGGAGAGCATCAGCGCGTTGCGCCGTCCATATTTATCCGCAAGATGCCCGAACAGCCAGCCGCCGACGGGGCGCACGATGAAGCCGAGCGCGAACAGGATCGCGGCGTTCAGCTGCTGCACCACCGGATCGTGTGATGGGAAGAACGCGCCGGCGAAATACAGCGCGAAGGCCGCGTATGTGTAGAAGTCGTACCACTCAACGAGATTGCCAACGGAACCGATGAAAATTGCTTTGAGCCGCCGTTCGACATCGGCTAGGTGCAATTTATCGTCGCGCGCGGGAGCAACAGCCATGATGAGCCTCCTGGCCTCGTTTCGGAATTGTTGTTGATTGAAAGCGTTTCCGCGCGCCTTATATCCTTCGCGCAGGAGACTATCGGGTATGATGGTGTTCCAACTCTCATATATTTATGCTCGCGGCCGTTAAACGGCGGAAAGGACGAAAAGTTCATGTTCGAACTTCCCCGCAGCGGCGCCGGCGGCGAAGCCAGGCCGGACTTTTACGATCCCGATAAAAACCCGGAATATTTCGAGGGCGTGCTCGCGCGGCGCGTTGTCGCGTTTTTTGTCGACGTATGCCTGATCGTTGGGCCGATTATTTTGTTGGCATTATTTATTTTTATTTTTGGCTTGGTGACGCTGGGCTTGGGTTGGCTTCTGTTCTGGATTCTGTCACCGCTCTTCGTCGTCTGGGCGATCGTCTATGTGGGCGTCACCATGGGCTCGCCGCACTCCGCCACCATCGGCATGCGCATGGTCGATCTGGAATTGCGCACCTGGTACGGCGGCAAAATGTATTTCGTGCTTGCTGCGGTGCACGTAATCTTTTTCTGGATTTCAGTAAGTTTTCTTTCGCCACTGATCCTTTTGGTCGCACTGGTAAACCGCAAGCACCGGCTGCTGCATGATTTTTGCACCGGCACGGTCATGGTCAACAACGAGACGCGCGCGGCGGCCCTCAGGCGCCCATAAAGCGCCGCACAAATACTGGACAAAAAATTTTTCGCTTGCCCCTTTCTTGCCCTTTGACGCCGACGGTTTCCGGCGCGATGCTTGGAGGGGAGAGATTCTGCCGCCGAGGGCGGCGCGTTGGTGGATAGCCGTGACACAGCAACCGCGCGACACTCCGCAATTCTTCCTAACGAGCCCCTCGCCATGCCCCTATATTGCGGGCAAGCAGGAGCGGAAGGTCTTCACGCATCTCGTCGGCGAGCGGGCGCCCGAAATCAACGACATTCTCACGCAAGGCGGTTTCCGCCGCTCGCAGTCGATCGCCTATCGGCCCGCCTGCGAGGCCTGCCGCGCCTGCGTTTCCGTGCGGGTGTTGGTGAACGAATTCAATTATACCCGCGCCTTCCGACGAGTGCTTTCCGCCAACAAGGATATGGTGGGTTATGAGCGCGCGACGGCTCCCACCGCCGAGCAATATTCGCTGTTCCGTACCTATCTCGACACACGTCATGCCGACGGCGGCATGGTCGACATGACGGTGCTCGACTATTCCATGATGGTCGAAGACAGCCACGTCGATACCAAACTCATCGAATATCGCATGCGCGGCCCCGATACGGCGCTCACCGGCCGCGGCGAAGGTCCGCTGTTCGCGGTCGCGCTCACCGACGTGCTCGCGGACGGGCTATCGATGGTCTATTCGTTCTACGATCCCGAAATCCCCGGCCGCTCACTCGGCACGTACCTGATCCTCGATCATATCGAGCGCGCTCGGAAAATGGGCTTGCCGCACGTCTATCTCGGCTATTGGGTGAAGGGATCGAGCAAGATGGACTACAAGCGGCGCTTCCTGCCGCAGGAACGCCTGCTTCCCGACGGCTGGCAGCGAGTGGACGCCTAGCCGCCGGTTGCCGCGTCCACCAAGAGCTTCACGTTCAGCGCGATCACGACAAGCGCCGTAAGCGCCGCGAGCGCCGTCACCCAGCGCGGCGCGACCAGCGCGCCCATCTTGCTGCGGTCGGCGGTGAACAGCACGAGCGGCACGATCGCGAACGGAAGCTGCAGGCTGAGCACCACCTGGCTGAAGATGAGAAGCTTCGCCGTGCCGGATTCGCCATACCAGACCGTGACGATCGCCGCCGGCACGATCGCGATTGCGCGCGTGATCAGACGCCGCGCCCAGGACGGCAGCCGCAGATCGAGAAACCCTTCCATGACGATCTGGCCGGCGAGCGTTGCCGTGACGGTCGAATTCAGACCGCAGCAGAGCAACGCAATACCGAACAAGGTCGGCGCGATCGCCGAACCCAAAAGCGGCGCGATTAGCGAATGAACTTCGCCGAGCTCGGACACATTGGTCTGGCCGGTCTTATTGAAGGTGGCGGCGGCGAGAATGAGGATCGACGCGTTGATCAAGAGCGCGAACATGAGTGCAATGGTCGAGTCGAGCGTGGCGAGCCCGATTGCCTCGCGCTTTTCGGGAAGCGTTTTGCCGTAATCGCGCGTCTGCACGACACCGGAATGCAGATAAAGGTTATGTGGCATGACGGTCGCGCCGAGAATGCCGAGCGCGAGGTAGAGCATGTCCGGATTGCTTACGATTTCGGTCGTCGGCGCGAAACCGACAATTACAGCGCGCCAGTCCGGATTCGCCATGCCGATCTGGACGGCAAAACAGGCGGTAATGACGCCGAGCAGCGTCACGATGAGCGCTTCGATCCAGCGGAAGCCGAGATTTTGCAGAAGCAAAATGAAGAATACGTCTAGGGCCGTGATCAGGACGCCGATCTCAAGTGGAATTCCGAACAGAAGATTGAGCCCGATCGCGGTGCCGATCACTTCGGCAAGGTCGGTGGCGCAAATCGCGGTCTCTGCCAGAAGCCACAGCGGAAACGAAATCGCACGCGGAAATGCATCGCGGCAGGCCTGTGCAAGATCGCGCCCTGTGGCGATGCCAAGCCGCGCGCAAAGCGCCTGCAAGAGGATCGCCATCATGTTCGAGAGAAGCGCGATGGTGAGCAGCGCGTAGCCGAATTTCGACCCGCCCGCGAGCGAGGTGGCCCAGTTGCCGGGGTCCATATAGCCGGTGGCGACGAGATAACCCGGACCCAGGAAGGCAAGAAGCTTCTTCCAATACGGGCCCTTGGGACGCGTCCGGATTGACCCGAAGACCTCCGACAGCGATGGCCGCCCGCGCTCGCGCCGCCAGCCGCCGCCGGCTGTCTCAACGTCCTTGGGTGATACCCGGTCGAGCATCGAATCTACCTCAGGATCTATATTAATATTATATAGTTGCAAATGATTTGCAATTGCATTTCTTAGGATAATGCTCCGCAAGATGCTACATCTTGTCCGCGACCCGTAAATCGCCACGGCCGCGTTTAACGCGCTGTGAAGATTGCTAGAAAAGCGATTAGTTTCGTTTGGCCTCAGGCGGAGCCACAGACGCCTCATAGAGGCCGGCGCTGTCGAGCGCGCGGCGCACGCTGCCGGTCACCTTCGCGTTCTCGAGGAAGTTTGTGACGAAGGCGAGCCTCGCCTTCTGGCCCTTCGGCACGGCGACCGCGACGCCCGTGCGCCAGAACGCGCCCGGAAGAACGCGCGAGCCGGGGAACTGCTTGCTGAAATTTTTGAGCGACTCGCGCGAGAGCGCCACTGCATCGGCCCGGCCGGCGCGCAGCTCGTCAATCAGCTCCGGGACCGAGCGGAAAGCGGTGAACTTCGCGAATTTCAGCGAAGCCTCTGCCGCCCTGCCCGTTGTCGTGTTCGCGACGCCGATGACGCGCACACCTGGCTTGTTCACATCGTCGATGGTTTTGATCGCCGAGTCCGCCGGAACGAGATAGCTGCTTTCGAAAATATAGTAGTTGGGACCGAAATCGACCGACTTCGCGCGCTCCTGGTCGACCGGCATGAAGGCGACATCCCACGCATCCTTGTCGGCCGCTTCCGTGATCGCGCCCGAACTCGGATATTCGATATACTCCACCGGCACATGCAGGAGACGTCCGAGCTCGGCGCCCAGATCGACCGCAACGCCGTGCGGTTTTCCGTTCTCTGCGTCCTTGACGCAGTAGAAGGCCGAGGCTGCCGGCCCCACCCCGATCGCGACGCGCAGCGTTCCGGTCGGCGCGACATCTTTCGCGGATGGTGTTTGTGCGATCGCTGCGGTAATCGCAGACAGAAATACGAACAGCGCAAAAATTGAAATTTTCATGGAGCAGATTTTACCTACGCTCGACAAACCCCGTTACATTCAAGACGATGGGCGCATGATGATGCACTGTGTGCTCGCCGAACGCCCAGCCCCTCACCCGAATCGTTTTGCCGACACTGGTGCTTAACTTCCGGCGGATTTTCTCGTCCATCGAAAAAATATGTATTCGCTTTGTGCTTTCAATCTTATCGTATTCGTCCTCGCCCTCCAGACAAGCCGGCTTCGGCAACAATAATATGAAGGCCGTCTCGGTCTGATCGTAGGCTTCGGTGGTAATTTTCACGCGTTCGAGCCGGCCCTCGGCTTCCTCGCCGTCTCGGTTCGCGATCATGCATGCGCTGGCTGTCTGCGCAGCGAAGGCCGCGACGAAACCAAGCGCGATACCGGCACGCGTCATTTGAACGTGTTGGACTCCGGGAAGCCCTTGGGCGCGAGCCGGCCGGCGTCCGCACGATTGCCCATCCAGTCGCGCAAATCGGATTTTTCCACCGTATAGGTGCGCCCGGCCTTGTCGATCCAAGTCAGCCCGTCCGCGAGCGTAAACACCTTCGCGTCCGACAGCCCGCCGTCCTTGTATCGCTGCAACCGCACGCCCTTGCCGCGGCCCATTTCCGGCAAGTCCTTGAGCGGGAAAATCACCATCTTGCGGTTCTCGCCGACGGTCGCGACGTGGTCGCCTTCCGCCACGCTGAAAGCCGCGGCCACATCCGGCGCCTTCACATTCAGGATTTGCTTGCCCTTGCGTGTATTGGCGAGGCAATCCTCTTCTTTCACCACAAAGCCGTTGCCGCTCTTCGACGCGACGAGGAATTTGCGCCCACCCGCGAACGGCGCAACGCCGACGATCTCCGCGCCTTCCATGTCCACCATCAGACTCACCGGCTCACCGAAGCCGCGCCCGCCGGGAAGCTTGGAGGCGTCGATGGTGTAGAAGCGCCCGTTTGACGCGAAGACGAGAAGCTTCGAGGTAGTCTCCGCGTTGAAGCTGAAACCAAGCTTGTCGTCGCCCTTGAAACCGAGTCCCTTTGTATCGGCATCGCGGCCCCTGAGCGCGCGTATCCAGCCCTTCTCGGAAACCACGACGGTGATCGGCTCCCGCTCGATCATCGCCTCGGTCACAGCTTTGATGTCGATTTCCTCCGCAACCTCGAAGGTGGTGCGGCGGCGGCCAAGCGCGGTCGTCGGCCCGTAAGACTCGCGCACTTTTTTGATTTCGCCGGAAATCGACTTCCATTGCCGTGCGGTCGAACCGATCAGCTTCTCGAGATCGGATTTTTCCTTCTTGAGCGCGTCGTTCTCCCGCTTGATCTCGAATTCCTCGAGCTTACGCAAATTACGCAGACGCATGTCGAGGATCGCGGTCGCCTGGATGTCGGTGAGCTTGAAGCGCTTCATCAACACCGGCTTCGGCTCGTCCTCTTTGCGGATGATTTTGATCACCGCGTCGATATTGAGATACGCGACCAGAAGGCCGCCGAGGACTTCGAGCCTGTGCTTGATCTCGGCGAGGCGGTGCCGCGAGCGCCGCAACAGAACCTCGCGCCGATGATCGAGCCATTCGCGCAGGCATTCCGCGAGTCCGACGACGCGCGGCACTTGTCCGCCCATCAGGACGTTCAAGTTGAGTGGAAAGCGATTCTCAAGCTCGGTGAGCTTGAAGAGCGATTCCATCATGATCTTCGGATCCACGCTGCGCGAGCGCGGCTCCAGAACGATGCGAACTTCTTCCGTCGACTCGTCGCGGATGTCGGCGAGGAGCGGAAGCTTCTTATCCGTGAGAAGTTCGGCAATGCGCTCCACGAGCCGCGACTTCGGCACGAGATAGGGAATTTGCGTCACCACCGCGACCCAAGTGCCGCGGCCGGTGTCTTCCTTGTGCCAGCGCGCGCGTACGCGGAACGAGCCCTTGCCCGTGATATAGGCCTCGCGAATCGTCGCCTTGCTGTCGACGACGATGCCGCCCGTCGGGAAATCCGGCCCTTTCACGAATTTCAGAAGCTCACCCGACTTCGCCGAACGCTTGTCGATAAGATGGAGCGCCGCGTCGAGAAGCTCGGCGACGTTGTGCGGTGGAATGGACGTGGCCATGCCGACGGCGATGCCGGAGGAGCCGTTCGCAAGCAGGTTCGGAAACGCCGCCGGTAAAACGGCGGGCTCCTGCGACTGCCCATCATAGTTCGGCCGGAACGGAACCGCGTCCTCGTCGATGCCTTCGAGGAGAAGCCGCGCGACATCGGTCATGCGCGCTTCGGTGTAGCGATAGGCCGCGGCGTTATCGCCGTCGATATTGCCGAAATTGCCCTGCCCTTCCACGAGCGGATAGCGCGAGGAGAATTCCTGCGCGAGACGAACGAGCGCGTCGTAAATCGCCTGGTCGCCGTGCGGATGGAAATTGCCCATCACGTCGCCGACGATCTTTGCGGATTTTTTCGGCGGCGCGCCGGGTTCTAACCGCAACTGACGCATGCCGTAGAGAATGCGGCGATGAACGGGCTTCAGCCCGTCGCGCGCATCGGGAAGCGCACGGTGCATGATGGTCGAGAGCGCATAGGAAAGGTAGCGCTCTTCCAGCGCTTCCTTCAGCTCGACGACTTCAATCCGGCCCTTGTCGGGCGGCGGAATCACTCGTTTGCCCATGAAATATCGCTATCAGCCGATTTTGTCCCGAACAAGCCTTATGCGGCAATCGCGCCGCGGGTGACTGTCGCGATCAAGGCGGCACGCGCTTCCGGCATCGCGATCCCGCGCGGCTCGAAGACGTGGCGGGCGAGGAAGAAACCGGTGAGTTTGAAGCCCGCCGCCACATCCGCGGCGCTATGGCCGCAGTCTCTCAGGAGAAAGGCGGGCAGCCTCAGCAACTGATCCTTCCAGGGCTCTCCTGCCTCGCGGCTCACGGCCCGGCCCGTTTTCGGCGAGACATAGGTCAAATCTTCCGTTGCGCCCGTCCCCGCGCATTCCGACAGATCGAGGCCAAAGCCGAGTTCCGCGAGCAGCATCAGCTCAAAGCGCACGATCAGCGCCGCAGCGCAGTCCGGATCGTCGAGGTGGTCGGCGATCTCGCCCAGCGCATGATAAATGTCCTGATGCGGGTCGCGCTCGGGCAGGAGCCGCAGGAGCGCGGCGAGCGTGTGGATGCCGTAGCTCGCGATCGCGGAGAGCATCAGTCGCTCGGCGCGAAGCTGCATCCCCTCCACCGTGAAAGCGCCGAGATGCGCATCTAACCGCGCCCGCCACACCGCACGCACGCTGTTCCCCGGCTGCAGGATCGGACGAAGCTTCGACGAAATGCCGCCGCGCACGAGGCCGAGGTGGCGGCCATGCTTTGCAGTCATGAGCTCAAGCAGCGTGTGCGCTTCGCCATGGCGGCGAACGCCGAGCACGATGCCTTCGTCGGTCCATTCCATCTTATTCCTTCGGAAACTCCAGATTTTGCGCGCGATAGCGCTCGGGATCGTTCTCCCAGCCTTCGCGCACCTTCACGTGCAGAAACAAATGCACTTTCTGCTCGATCGCTTGCTCAATGTCCTTCCTGGCTTCCATCGAAATCGACTTGATCATCCGCCCGCCTTCGCCCAGCACGATTTTCCGCTGGCTCTCCCGCTCGACGAAAATCGACTGCTCGATCCGCACCGAACGGTCGCGCAGCTCCTTCCACGAATCGGTCTCGACCGTCGATTGATAGGGTAATTCCTCATGGAGTTTCAGGTAAAGCTTTTCGCGCGTGATTTCGGCGGCCATCTGGCGGAGTGGAATATCGGTGATCTCGTCCTCGGGATAATGCCAGGGCCCCTTCGGCAAATGTTCCGCGAAATAGTCGAGAAGGTCCGGAACGCCGTCGCTCTTCGTCGCCGAGATCATGAAAGTCCGCTCGAAAGGAAGAAGATCGTTCCCCTCTTTCGCAAGCGCAAGCAGCGCTTCGCGCTTCACAAGATCGATCTTGTTCAGGATCAGAATTTTCGGCTGGCACAACTCCTTCAGCTTCTCGACGATCGCGCGCGTCTCGTCATCAAGACCCTTCTTCGCGTCGACCAAGAGCGCCGCGAGATCCGCATCCGCCGCGCCCGTGAGCGCAGCCGTTACCATCGCGCGGTCGAGCCGCCGCTTCGGCGCGAAAATTCCCGGCGTATCGACGAAAATGATCTGCGACTTGTCCTTGATCGCGATTCCGCGAACCAGGCTTCGAGTCGTCTGCACCTTCGGCGAAACGATCGAGACTTTCAAGCCGACGAGCGCGTTCAGCAGCGTCGACTTGCCCGCGTTCGGTGCGCCGACGAGCGCGACAAAGCCGCAACGCGTTGCGTCGGTTTCAGTCATCAATCCGCACGCCGTGGCGCTCTAACATGACGGTTGCCGCCGCCTGCTGGGCGTCGCGCTTGGTCTTTCCCTCGCCTTCGGCGGCGTCCAGCCCCGGCAACTCGACCGCGATCTTGAATACGGGCTTGTGGTCGGGCCCCTTGCGCTCGATCTGGCGGTAGATTGGCGGCGGAAGTCCGCGCGCCTGTCCCCATTCCTGCAGCAGGGTTTTCGGATCGCGCAGGCGGTTTTTCGATTTCAGCGCGCGTTCCTTCCAAAAAGTCTCGACGAATTTCGCCGCCGCTTCGTAGCCGCCGTCCAGATACACCGCGCCGATCAGCGCCTCGCATACGTCGGCGATAATACTTTGCTTGTGCCGCCCGCCCGATCGCGCTTCGTTGGTTCCGAAATAGATGTAGGCGCCGAGATCGAGCTCCATACCGACCTTGGCGCAGGTTTCGGCACGCACGAGATCGGAAAGCCGCTGCGACAGCTCCCCCTCCTGTGCACGCGGAAATTCGCGGATCAAGAGATGCGCAATCACGAGTCCGAGCACATGATCGCCGAGGAATTCGAAGCGCTGGTAGCTCACCTTCACCTTACCGTGCGCAATCGCGCTCACATGCGTGAGCGCCTGCACGAGTAAATTCTTGTCCTTGAAGGTATGCCCGATCTTCTGTTCGAGCGAAGCGGCTGACTTTCGGCGGCTCATCGCACCAGCGAGAAAATCCGGCTCCAGCGTACGCTCGTGGGCCAGGTCCAGAACTCCCACGGATGCACGCCTTCTTCCACCGAGAAGAAAATCATTTGCGCGCGCCCTTCGATATTCTCGAACGGCACATAGCCCACCGCGCTCAACACGCGGCTGTCGGTCGAGTTATCGCGATTATCGCCCATCATGAAATAATGATTGGCCGGCACTTCATAGACCGGCGTGTTGTCGTAAAAACCGTTGTCGACAAGATCGAGCGTGTAATACGAGACGCCATTCGGCAGCGTCTCGCGCCAGCGCTTCACCGGGCGGCCTTCGCCCTCGGGGTCGTTCGAAACCCAATCTGGGGCACGCTCGCGCTTCACCGGCTGGCCGTTGATGTGCAAAACACCGTTGATCATTTGGATCTTGTCGCCGGGAAGGCCGATCACGCGCTTGATGTAATCGGTGGAATTGTCCTTCGGCAGCTTGAACACGACGATGTCGCCGCGCTGCGGCTGGCTCGCGAAAATGCGGCCGGAAAACGGGATGATGCCGAACGGAAACGAATACTGGCTATAGCCGTAGGTGTATTTCGAAACGAACAAATAGTCGCCGACGAGCAGCGTCGCTTTCATCGATCCGGAAGGGATATTGAACGGCTGGAAAAGAAAGGTACGGATGACGAGCGCAATAAGGAGTGCCTGAAAGCCGACTCGGAGAAATTCCGAAAATCCGCTTTCCCGCTTTTCCTGTCCGGTCATTGCCATTTTGAAATTCCGTTATTCGGCCAGCCCAGCCGCGCCCGTATAGCGCGGGCACCTGGACCGGGCAATGACGCTTAGTGTCCTGTCGAAAAACAGCTTTTGCTTCTCCGCATCATGCTTTAGCCGCAGGTTTTGGCACTGCCGAGATGATGACAATGGCCTGCGCCATCGGCCCGTCGTCGGTGATTGTGAGGTCGATTTGCGCGGAATGCCCGGGAGGCGTCAGCGCCTCGAGCCGCTTCAGCGCACCGCCCGTAAGCTGCATGGTCGGGCGGCCGGAGGGCAAATTCACAACACCCATATCGCGCCACCAGACCCCCTGGCGGATGCCGGTGCCGAGCGCCTTGGAGCACGCCTCCTTCGCCGCGAAGCGCTTGGCGTAGGTCTCGACGCGATTCTTGCGGCGTTCGGCCTTCGCGCGTTCGGCTTCGGTGAAGATGCGGTTGAGAAAGCGATCGCCGTGCCGCTCGATTACCTTGCCGACACGGCGCGCGTCGATGATATCGTTGCCAATGCCGAGGATCATGCCGCTTCGCCTTTCGCACGAGAGCGGCCGCGCTCCATCGCGGTGCGCATTTTGCGCACGACGCTTTCCAGGCCTTCGAAAATCGACTCCCCGATCATGTAGTGGCCGATATTGAGCTCCACGATCTCCGGGAACGCCGATATCGCTTCGGCGGTCTCGAAATCGAGCCCGTGTCCGGCGTGAACTTCCAGTCCGAGCTGATGCGCCCGGCGTGCGCCCACGCGCAGCCGTTCGAACTCGTATTCGGCCGGATGCACTTTTCCCTGCAGGATCGCCTCGCACCAGGCGCCCGTGTGCAGTTCCACCACCGCAGCTTTAATTTCCGCCGCCGCTTCGATCTGGCGCTGGTCGGGCTCGATGAAAAGCGAGACCCGAATGCCCGCTTGTGAGAGAAACGCGACCTTGGGCGCGAGCGCGCTTTTCGCGCGGGCAACTTCAAGGCCGCCTTCGGTCGTACGCTCGGTACGTTTCTCGGGCACGAGGCATGCCGCATGCGGCCGTGTCGCAAGCGCGATCTTCAGCATTTCGTCCGTCGCCGCCATTTCGAAATTGAGCGGTGCGGAAATCTCCTCGCGCAATCGCCGAATATCGTCGTCGGTGATGTGCCGCCGGTCCTCACGGAGATGCGCGGTGATGCCGTCCGCACCGGCTGCGATCGCAAGCTTCGCCGCGCGCACGGGATCGGGATGCCGTCCGCCGCGCGCATTCCGCACGGTCGCCACGTGATCGACGTTCACTCCAAGCCGGATCGGCATTTTCTTCATCCGTTGTACCGCTCGACCGAGGACACGACCGGCTTCGCGCGCAGTTGCTCGATAATCGCATTCAGATGCTTCAAATCATAGACGCCGAGATCGATGGTGATTTGCGTGAAATCCTGCGACGGCCGGTCCATGTGCACGTTGTCGATATTGCCGCCGTGCTCGCCGATCACCTGCGCCACTTGCGCGAGCGTACCCGGCTGGTTCTTCGCCCTCAACAACAGCCGTGCGGGGAAACGCTGGGTCGTGACGTCGTCGATGTCCCAGCGCACGTCGAGCCAGCGCGCGGGCTCGTCGTCGAATTCCTTCAGCGCCGGCGAATGGATCGGATAGATCGTGATCCCCTCTCCCGGCGTGAGAATACCCACGATCCGGTCGCCCGGCACGGCGCCCCCCTCCGGCGCGAAGCGCACCGGCAGATCCCCATTAATGCCGCGGATCGGGATCGGGGCAGACATATCTTCGGGCTTGCCCGTCACGCTCCCGCGAAAACCGGGAATGCGGAATTTGAGGCTCGCGACCCGCGAAAGTCCGAACCAGCCTTCGCTGCGCGGCGCCTTGTTCACGGGCTTCCGCTCCTCCCGCCAATCCGGATGCACGGCTTTCACTACGTCGTCGGCTTTCATCTCGCCGCGCCCGACCGCCGCGAACACATCTTCCACGGAAGCGCGCGCGAGCCGCGAAAGCGACTTGTTCAGGCGTTCCTCGGACCATGGCTTCGCCGCGCGGGCAAAGGCGCGTTCGATCATCTTGCGTCCGAGCCCGAGATATTGCGCGCGCACGGCGGCCCGCGTCGAACGGCGAATGGCCGCGCGCGCCTTGCCGGTGACGACGAGCGACTCCCACGCCGCCGGCGGATGCTGCCCCTCGCCACGGATGATCTCGACCTCGTCGCCGGTCTGCAATTCGGTGACGAGCGGCGCGATCTTGCCGTTGATCTTGCAGCCGAAGGCGTTGTTGCCGATGTCGGTATGCACCGCGTAGGCGAAGTCGATCGGCGTCGCCTTGCGCGGAAGTGCGATCAAACGGCCCTTCGGCGTGAAGCAGAAGACCTGGTCGTGGAAGAGCTCGAGCTTGGTATGCTCGAGAAACTCTTCCGGGCTTGAGCCTTCCGCGAGCATTTCGATCGTGCGCCGGAGCCACGCATAAGCGCTCGATTCCTGTGCGAGCGAATCCATCGAGGCGCCCACGTTGTCTTTATAAAGCGCGTGTGCCGCGATGCCGTATTCGGCGATGTCGTTCATTTCCTGCGTGCGGATCTGCAATTCCACGCGCTGCTTGCCGGGCCCGAATACGGTCGTGTGGATCGATCGATAATCGTTCTGCTTCGGCGTCGAGATGTAATCCTTGAAGCGGCCCGGCACGAATGCCCATTTCGTGTGCACGATGCCGACCGCGCGGTAGCAATCGTCCGCCGTCGGCACGATCACGCGAAAGCCGAAAATGTCGGAGAGCTGCTCGAACCCGACCGCCTTCCGCTCCATTTTTTTCCAGATGGAATACGGGCGCTTCTCGCGGCCTTTTACCTTGGCTTTGATTTTCTTTTTGGCGAGTTCTTCCGTGAGCTCGTCCTCGATCTCCTTGATGATGCTCTTGTTGGTCTTGCGGAGATTGGCAAGCCGCGTTTCGATCGACTGGTACGCCTCCGGCGAGAGCTGGCGGAAGGAAAGGTCCTCCAGCTCCTCCCGCATGTCGTGCATGCCGATACGGCCCGCGAGCGGCGCATAGATGTCGAGCGTCTCCTCGGCGATACGGTTACGCTTTTCCGCCGGCACCCATTGCAGTGTGCGCATGTTGTGCAGCCGGTCGGCGAGTTTGACGAGAAGTACCCGCACGTCGTCGGCGATCGCGAGCAGAAGCTTGCGCAAATTCTCCGCCTGCTCCGCGCGTTTCGAGACGAGATCGAGCTTCTTGAGCTTGGTGAGGCCTTCGACCAGCGCGCCGATGTCCTTCCCGAATTGCTTGTCGATTTGTCCGCGGGTCGCGGTCGTATCCTCGATCGTATCGTGCAGGAGCGCCGCCGCGATCGTGGCATCGTCGAGCTTGAGATCGGTGAGAATCGCCGCCACTTCCAGCGGGTGCGAGAAATAGGGATCGCCCGAGGCGCGTTTCTGCGCCCCGTGCGCTTTCATCGCGTAGACAAAGGCACGGTTGAGGAGCGCTTCATTGGTCGCCGGGTTATAGCGGCGAACCCGATCGACCAGCTCGTACTGTCGCATCATCGGCGCTAATCCGGCTCATGCAATCAATTCAATTGCTTATGCGGATTTCCGAAAGTAATTGCGAATCCGCATGCAGCGCTCAAAATCCATACCTCAGCATATCGCGCTGCGCTGGCTTCCGTGCAAGACCGATTTCACGCGGTACTTCATGTGATTAAAGTCCGCTGCAAACGAAAACGGCCCGGCAAGGCCGGGCCGTCGTTATAACGTTCGGAGAGAAGCCCCTCAGGGGTTCTCCTCTTCTTCGACATCCGGTTCCGGCGGAGCTTCCGGCGGCGGTACAAGGCCTTGCAGACCGGCCAGAAGCTCTTCCTCGGTCATGCGATCCTGCACAACTTCCTTGTCGTCCGCATCGGCCACAATGCTGCCGGGCGAAGCGAGCGTCGGCGGCACAGCCTCGGCCTCCGGCTCATCGACTTCGGTGTACTTCTGCAAGGAGTGAATGAGCTCTTCCTTGAGATCGTTCGCCTCGATGGTCTGTTCGGCGATCTCGCGCAGCGCCACGACCGGATTCTTGTCGTTGTCGCGGTCGACCGTAATGTCCTGACCGGCCGAAACCATGCGCGCGCGGTGGCTCGCCAGGAGAACGAGGTCAAACCGGTTCTCGACTTTGTCGATGCAATCTTCGACGGTGACGCGTGCCATGAATGCGTGCTCCGCAACCAATGATCTGGGGATTGGGGTAAGCCTATAGCCCCTGCCGCCTTGAGAGGCAAGGGCTGGAACTGCCTCTTCTAAACGTGGCCCCGGTGGAACCTTTACGCAAGATCCGCCTGCCAAAAAAGTTTACTGCCGCGAGGCGAAGACAAGCTTGCAGTTGCCTTGGTTTAGCTTGATTAGCTTGTTACGTAATTTTGCATGGCCGTAGCGGCTACCAAACCCCTTTCATTGACGAGATTGCCAATGAACAATTCCGAGAAGACCGTTTTATTTATTGATGGCGCAAATCTTTATGCGACGACCAAAGGCCTGGGCTTCGATATCGATTACCGCCGCCTGCTGAAGGAATTTCAATCGCGCGGAAACCTGCTGCGCGCTTTCTATTACACGGCGCTGATCGAGGATCAGGAGTATTCGTCGATCCGCCCGCTTCTCGATTGGCTCGACTACAACGGCTATACGGTCGTCACCAAGCCCGCCAAGGAATTCACCGACTCCGCCGGCCGCCGCAAGGTGAAAGGCAATATGGACATCGAGCTCACGGTCGATGCTATGGAGATCGCGGAACATATCGACCACATGGTGCTCTTCTCCGGTGACGGTGACTTCCGTCCGCTTGTCGAAGCCGTCCAGAAGAAGGGCGTGCGCGTCACCGTGATTTCGACGATCTCGACCCAGCCGCCGATGATCGCCGACGAGCTGCGCCGCCAGGCCGACGTCTTTCTGGACCTCGCGAGCCTGCAAGACCGTGTTGGCCGCGATCCCTCGGAAAGATCTCCTCGCGACCCGCGGCACCACGGCCACCCGCAGGGTCAAGAGCCGATGCCGGGCTTCATCTCCCGCGGACCGACGCCGCCTGCCCGCGCTTACGAGCCTGACCCCGAAGACGCTTGAGATCGCGTTGACGTGCCGCCATTACAGCGGCGATGACCATCGAGCCGAGTCGCGATTGTTCGCTCTGCCCTCGCCTTGCCGCCTTCCGCAAGGCGAACCGGAAGGCCGAGCCCGGCTGGTTCAATGCGCCCGTTCCCTGTTTCGGTCCGGTTGACGCCGAACTCCTGATCGTCGGCCTCGCGCCGGGACTGCGCGGGGCGAACCGGACGGGACGGCCGTTTACCGGCGACTTCGCGGGCGAACTTCTCTACGCGACTTTGAAAGAATTGGGCTTTGGCCGCGGAACTTACGCAGCGCGCCCCGACGACGGCTTTCGTCTCGTGAACGCAAGGATCGTCAATTCCGTGCGCTGCGTGCCGCCGGAGAACAAGCCGCTCCCTTCCGAGATCAAAACCTGCCGCCGTTTTCTCGTTGCTTCGATGCAGGAAATGAAAAACGTGAAGGCCATCGTCGCTCTCGGCAAGATCGCGCACGACTCGGCGATCATGGCGCTTGGGGAGAAACTTTCGCGTTTCAAGTTCCGCCACGGCGCAAAGCACGAACTGGCGGGTTACACGCTCTTCGACAGCTATCATTGCTCCCGCTACAACACGAACACGGGCGTGCTGACGCCAAGGATGTTCCGCGCTGTGTTCTCGGCAGCAAAAAAGCGGCTTGAAAAATAATTAGCGCTTGTGGGCGTTCAGCCAGGCAAGCGTCTCGGTGGCGCTCTTGTCCGGCGGGAACACTGGATAAAGCACATGCGTGATCGCGCCGTCGTCGATCACAAGCGTGAGGCGTTTCAAAAGTTCCATGCCGTCGACACTGAAAGTCGGCAATCGTAACGCGCGGGCGAACTTCAGTCCGGCATCCGACAGGATAAGGAATGGGAGATGCAGCCGCTCCACGACTTCTCGCTGATAGGCGCTGTCCTGGGTCGAAAGCCCGAACAGGTGATCGGCACCCGCCATCTGCAATTCGCGGAAATGGTCGCGAAACGAGCAGGACTGCGGCGTACAGCCGCGCGCCCCCGGGATCGCATCCCAGCCGGTCGGAAGCGGCTGACCCGGCCGGCCGGTACGCGGATAGGCGTAGACGACGGTGCGGCCTACCAACTTCGAAAGATCGACTTTCGAACCGTCCGTCGCCTCTAACGGCAACGCTGGAAGCCGCATGCCGACAAGATGCCGCGCCGCACCGTCATCTTTCGGTGCGGGCAAATCATCCGGCAAATTCAACGGGTTATGAAGCACCATAACGGTATCCGATTCCGAAAGCGAAAAAGAGTCCGTACAGAAGAGCTTACTTCTTCATATTCGCATATGAAATGAATTCGAGCAGCGAACCGTCGGGATCGCGGAAATAGATGCTCATACCCGGTCCCTTCGCGCCGAAGCGTTCCATCGGCCCGCGCTCAATTGTCACGGCGCAGCGCTCGAGATGCTTTACAGCGTCCGAAATCGGCCCCTTCCATTCGAAGCAGAGATCGCTGTTGCCCGGCTGGACGGGAAGCCGCGCCACTTCGGCGGGCTTGAAACCGGGTCCATGCAGATTGAGCTGAGTATCGCCGAAACGATAAGCGAAGCCGTTCGGGCGCGTGATCAGTTCGGCGCCCACAACCTTGACGTAAAAAGCGTTCGATCGCGCCCAGTCCGAAACGTGAATGACGCAATGGTCGAGCTTTACCGGAATGGCCATCTCTTCCCCCCATCACCCCTTTTGCCGCAGCAACCGCCCTTTTTCCCGTGCCCAGTCGCGCTTCTTGGCGGCTTGCCGTTTGTCGTAAAGTTTCTTGCCGCGCGCAAGCGCGATTTCCATCTTCGCCCGGCCTTTCGCATTGAAATAGAGCTTAAGTGGAATGATCGTCATTCCTTCCCGTTCGACCGCGCCGATCAGCTTGTTGATCTGTCTGCGATGCAGCAAAAGTTTCCGAGTCCGGCGCGGCTCGTGATTGTTGCGGTTCGCCTGCAGGTATTCGGGGATATTCGCGTTCACGAGCCAGATTTCGTTACCGCGCGCATCCGCGTAGGACTCGGCGATCGTGGCCTTGCCGACGCGCAGCGATTTCACTTCGGTGCCGGTAAGCACGATCCCGGCCTCGAACACTTCCCCGATCTCGTAATTGAAACGCGCCTTGCGGTTTACGGCGACGTCGCGCCTGGTATCGCCGGCTTTCTTCTTGGCCATGGCCGAGGTCGGGGTCTCCCGCCTCACGCGTTCATGAGGCCGGCATGCACCATGGCCTCGCGCACGACGGCCTTGCTTGATTCCGAAAGCGGCCCGAGCGGGAGCCGCACATGCTCCGAGCACTTGTTGAGAAGCGACAGCGCGTACTTCGCGGGCGCGGGGCTGTTCTCGACAAAGAGCGCCGCATGCAGCGGCATCAGGCGGTCCTGGATCTGCAGCGCGGCCTTGAAATCGCCGCGCAACGTCGCGTCCTGGAATTCGCCGACGAGCCGCGGCGCGACATTCGCAGTCACCGAGATGCAGCCGACGCCGCCCTGCGCGTTATAGCCGAGCGCCGTTCCGTCCTCGCCCGAGAGCTGGATGAAATCCGGCCCGCAAGCATGGCGCTGCAAACTCACACGGTCGAGCTTCGCGGTCGCGTCCTTGCAGCCCTTGATGTTCTTGAGTTCCGAAAGCCGCTTCATCGTCTCGACGGAGATGTCGATCACCGAGCGCGGCGGGATGTTGTAGACGAAGATCGGAATATTGATCGCGTCATTGATCGCCTTGAAGTGGCGGTAAATGCCTTCCTGGCTCGGCTTGTTGTAATAGGGCGCGACCACAAGCACCGCGTCCGCTCCCGCCTTTTCGGCGTGCTTGGCGAGGTCGATCGCTTCCGCGGTTGAATTCGAGCCCGCGCCCGCGATCACCGGCACCCGGCCCTTCGCCTGCTCCACGCACCACTCGACCACCTTGTGGTGCTCGTCATGGGTGAGCGTCGGGCTTTCGCCGGTCGTGCCGACCGGCACGAGGCCGTCGGTGCCTTCGGCGATCTGCCAATCGATAAGCTCGCGGAAAGCGCGCTCATCGAGGCCGCCGTTCTTGAACGGCGTGACCAAAGCGGTGAAGGAACCTCGAAACATGGCGGCGCAACTTTCTCGAATGTCGGCAATCCAAGATGGATACTCCCAAACCGGAGGCGGCGAAAGCCCCGTGAAAAGGCTTTTTGTTTACAGAATGGTAAGGAAAGGGCCATGAATTGACCGGAATTCGTGATTCCTGTGGCCGGAGATGATGCGGATCGACTCGCCACTCCTGAAAGCGCTGCTCGCCGCGGCGATGATCCTTGCCGTCGAGCCGCCCCTGCACGCCCAGAGCCTGCACGCCCAGATTCAAACGGACATCGCCTCGCTCAAGCAGGCGATCGGCTACATCCGGAAGGAGGAAGGCGGCAAGGCGCTTGAGATCGCCGACCGGCTGCAAGATTCCGCCGCCCGCAATCTCATCATCTGGCTCGGTCTTCGGATGACGCCGAACGATATCGGCTTCGACCGCGCCGCCCGGTTCATTCGCGAGCGAGGGACTTCCTGGCCAAGCTCGTCCTTGATCCGCAAACGCGCCGAGCGGCTCCTCTACGAGGAAAACCGGGATGCCGGAACGGTGCGCGCCTTCTTTGGACAAAGCGCGCCGCTTTCGGGCGAAGGAAAGCTGATGCTTGCCAAGGCGCTCGCGGCGAGCGGCGATCAAAGGAACGCCACCGCGCTCGTCCGCATGGCCTGGCGGAACGACGACCTCTCGCCCGCAAGCGAGCGCGACCTCCTCGCCGCCTTTCCCAGCGCGCTGACGCAGGAGGATCACAAGCTGCGGGCCGACAGGATGTTCGGCGAAGATAAAACCGATGCCGCGATCCGCGCCGCCCAGCTCGCGGGGCCCGGTCAGGGAGCGATCGCGCTCGCGCGCGCGGCCGTCCGCAAACGATCGTCGAACGCGGGGCACCTCCTCGATGCCGTGCCCGCTGCCGTGCGCAAGGACCCGAGTTACATTTTTGCGCGCGCGCAATATCTTCGCCTGAAAAAAGACCCGCAGGGCGCGGCGCGCGTTCTCGCCGAAGCGCCGCGCGATCCGCGGGCGATCGTTGCGCCGGACGAGTGGTGGAAGGAGCGCCGCCTGGTGGCGCGGGCGCTGCTCGACACCGGCGACTATCGTGCCGCCTTCAAGGTCGCGCATGAAGCCGCGATGCCGGAGGCGGAAAACTACAAGGCCGACTACCTCTTCACCGCCGGCTGGATCGCATTGAGATTCCTGCATGATTCCGCCGCCGCCAAGCGGCTCTTCGCAGAGATTCCGAAAATCTCGATGCACCCGGTAACGGTCTCGCGCGGCTATTACTGGCTTGGCCGCGCGGAGGAAGCGGCGGGCGACAAAATCGGTGCACGCATCAACTATCAGAACGCCGCGCGCCACACCGTCACCTACTACGGCCAGCTCGCGCGCGCGCGGCTCGGCCTGAAGGACCTGCCGCTGCCGCAAGTGCCGAAACCGCCCGCGGCCGAGCTCGCCGGATTCGAGAAGCAGGAGCCAATCCGCGCGCTCCGGCTTCTTTATGCCGCCGACGCGCGCGATCTCACAGTGCCGATCTACACGGATTTTGCCGAACGCGCCGGCAGTGACACGGTTGGGTATCTCCTGCTCGCACACGTCGCAAACGAAATGCACGACGCGCGCGCGCTGGTGCTGATCGGAAAAGCCGCGATGAACAAGGGCGTGCCGGCGGAAATGGTCGGCTTCCCCACCTTCGGGCTTCCGAAATACACGCATGTCGGCCCGGCGGCCGACCCTGCCATCGTCTACGCGATCGCGAGACAGGAAAGCCAGTTCGACCAGCGCGTCGTCTCGGTCGCGAACGCGAGAGGCCTGATGCAGGTGATCCCCTCCACCGCGCGCGCGATTGCCAAGAAGTTCGGCTTGCACTGGGACGAGAAGAAGCTCTCGGGCGATCCGGTCTTCAACGTGCAGCTCGGCGCCGCCGAGCTCGGCGATCTTCTGCAAGCCTATCGCGGCAACTATGTGCTGGCCTGCATCGGCTACAATGCGGGCCGCGGCCGCGCCAACGAATGGATCAGCAAATACGGCGACCCGCGCGATCCGAAAGTGGACATCGTCGACTGGATCGAGCGCATCCCGCTTTCCGAGACGCGCTATTATGTGCAGCGGGTAATGGAAAATCTTCAGGTTTATCAAGCACTTTCGGGCCGCTACCACGGGCTGACGATCGAGGCCGACCTCGTCCGCGGGGGGTAGAGAACGTCTCCGCTGGTTTGCGCCAGTGATTCAAAGCCCGTCATGGCCGGGCTTGTCCCGGCCATCCACGCCTTGCTTTCTGGACAGGCCGCAAAGGCGTGGATGCCCGGCATAAAGCCGGGCATGACGGAGGAGTGCTAGAGAACGCGGAAACCATCCGGCCGATCCTGGAATTTGTGTCGCGCTGCGACGAGGTGGCGCCATGGCCGGGCATGACGGCAGAGACGTTCACTTCTTCAAGCTGCGCGCGAATTCCAAAATTTCCGGCGCGATCGACGCCACCACCTCCGCCCACGGCTGTCCCGGCTGCTGCCGCACGATCCGCGCGCCGGGGTACCAGGGGGAGTCGGTGCGGTCGCGGAACCAATACCAGATGCGGCCTTGGCCGCGCGGCACCAGAATCCAGACCGGCTTGCCCAAAGCTCCGGCAAGGTGAGCGGTCGTATTGCTCACGGTAACCACCGCGTCGCAAGCCTCGATCAGCGCCGCAAGCCCGTCGATATCGTTCGTGTTATCGATTTCGTCGAGATGCGCGACTGCGACACCCGTTTCTTCTCGCACGGCTTTCAATTCGCTCGCCGTCTCTCCGTATTGAAGATCGACCGCGAGCGTATCAGGAAGCCTCAATATCCCGGCAAAATCCTGCACCCGGGCGGTCTTATGCTCTCCCACCTTGTTGTTCGCGCTGCGCCACGAGATCCCGATCGCGAGTTTCGAGCCAGCATGAAGCCGAATGCGCAATTTTTCCGCGCGTTCCCGGTCCGCGATGAGATACGCCCGCCGCGGAAAACTTTCCCAATCGGGGCGAAGCAGGCCGCACAAGCTGCCAATCGGGATTTGCGCGGCGATATCCTTCTCGTTCGATTCCGCCTGAAGAGGCCGGACTTCCGCCTCCGGAAACGAACGCCCGAATAACGGAACGAGGCGCGGATCGACATCCAGGACGATTTTTTTCGCGCGTCTTGAAGCGTCGGCCACGGCGCTCCCGTAGATAATCTGGTCGCCCAGCCCCTGCTCGCCCCAGATCAAGAGGGAGCCGGGGATGTCTTCGCCTCTCCAGCGAGGCGCCGAATGGCGGCGCGGCGGAATCAGGCCCAGCTCTTCCGACAAACGGACTTCAAACAGCTCCCAGCCTTGCTGGAAATCGCCAACGGACAATGCGGCGATCGCCTTATCCACCTTGATGTCGTCCGATACAAATCTTCGTTCGATAATCCGGTCGTAGACCTTCATTGCCTCTTTCGGCCGTTGCAACAGCATGACCGCGCCCGCATAGCCTTGCTGCGCCGGCAACGATTTCGGATCGAGCGAGAGCGCTTTTTCGAGATGCGGGAGAGCTTGCTCGGCCTGATTGATTTTCATCAGATACATGCCCGCCGACAACTCGTCGTCGGCAGAGTCCGTCATGTCGGCGAACGCCCTTTCCGCTTCGCGGGAAGCTTCGTCGAAAAGTTTCAGCGTGTTCAGGCAATGCGCGAGCCGAAAGCGCGTGCTCGCCGACTTCGGGTTGAGTTCGGCCGCTTTCCGGAAATATTCGGCCGCCCGGTTCTCCTGTTGCAACCCCATCAATACGTTGCCGGCGCAGAAATAGGTGACCGGACTGTCGGGTTGCAGCGCGAGCGCACGGTCGTAGAATTGCAATGCCTCCTTCTTCTTTCCCATTTCGTGCAATGCATTCCCGATCGTGACGCACACTTCCGCCAGATTCGGATTAAGCCCAAGCGCCTGTTGGCCGGCCTGAACGGCTTCTTCGTAGCGCTCGAGTCCGCACAGGGCCGCCGCCAGATTGGCGTGCGCTTCGGCGAAACCGGGCTGGATCGCAGCGGCTTTTCGATATGCCGCAGCCGCCTCTTCGAGGCGGCCGAGCGCCTTGAGAGCGGCGCCGAGATTGTTGTGAACTTCGGCGTCGTCCGGATTGAGTTTGATCGCCGCTTCGAAGTGCTCGATCGCCTCATCGTTCCGTTTGAGCGCTTGCAGGATTGTGCCCAGATTGTAATGGGTTGACGCTTGCGCGGGATCGATCCGCAATGCGCGCTTCGCGGCTTCCGCTGCCTCTTCGAGTCTTCCCTCCTGCATCAGCGCGACGGTCAGCAGATTCGCCGCACCGGCATGCCTGCGGTTGGCGCGGAGGAATTTCTGATAAAGAGGAATAGCGTCGCGCGCGCGCCCTTGCTGATGGAAGGCGATCGCGCGGGAAAAATCGGAGGGCTGCGTTTCCATGCTCATGACAATTAACGAATGACCGCTCTGGAATACGGCCGGGTGAAGCTATACTGAAAAACGGCGGCTGCGTCATGCCCGCACTCGTTGCGGGCATGACGCGTGGTTTATCGACGCCCGCGGGCACGATGGAATAAACTGAGACTCGCCATGCCCGCCAGGATCGAAAGCGTATGGTTTCAGTCCACCGACGGTCTCCGGCTGCACGCGCTTCGCGCAGGGCCGCGCGCGGAGGGGCGGCTGCCAGTTGTCTGCCTGCCGGGAATTTCGCGGACCGCTGAAGATTTCCGCACGCTGATCGGCGCCCTCGCAAGCGGCGGGGCGCGGCCGCGCCGCGCGTTCGCGCTCGACTCGCGCGGACGGGGCCTTTCGGACCGCGACAAAAATCCCGCTAATTATTCCGTGCCGGTAGAGCTCGCCGATCTCGTCGCCTTCCTGCGCGCGATGAAAATCGAGCGGACAATTCTCATCGGCACCTCGCGCGGCGGGATTCTCACGATGGCCCTCGCTTCCGTCATGCCGCGGGCCATCGCGGGCGCCGTCCTTAACGACGCTGGCCCCGTTCTCGAAATGGAAGGCCTCCTCCGCATCAAGGGCTATGTCGGGAAAATTTCCATGCCGGCTTCATGGACGCAAGCGGTCGCCAGTCTGAAAGCAATCATGGGCGCGCAATTTCCCGCCTTCACTGAGAGCGATTGGCATGATTATGCGCGCCGGACCTGGGACGATCGGCTCACACCACGCGCGGATCCGGCGCTTTCCGCCGCCTTCGACGGCGTCGATGCGAACAATCCGCCGCCCGCGATGTGGCCGCAATTCGAGGCGCTGGCGAAGGCCGCGCCGATTCTGGTGCTGCGCGGCGAGCATTCGGATTTGCTTTCCCGCGAGACCGTCGCGGAAATGAAGCGGCGCGCGCCGCGCATGCAATCGATGGAAATTCCCGGTCAGGGTCACGCGCCGGTGCTGGAGCACGCGGATGTCATCCGGCCGATCGTGGAATTCGTAGCGCGCTGCGATGCGCAGTAATCGTCATGGCCGGGCTTGTCCCGGCCATCCCGACAATCAAGGCACTGCGTGCCTAAGCGGGATGCCCGGCATAAAGCCGGGCATGACGGGCTTTCAATCAACCGTCATGCCCCGCCTTGAATGACTGCGTCATGCCCGCGCTTGTCGCGGGCATCCCGATTATTGAGGCAGTGCTTCTCGATCCGGATTGCCGGGACACAAGGGCGTTTACGCCCGTCTTCGCGGGCTATGCCCGGCAATGACGTGATTATTTACCTGCAATGTCTTCATATAGATCACGCCACGTTGGATTTCCTTCCGCAATCAATCTCGTATTCCACGCGCGCGGCCAGTGCTTGATATTCTTCTCGCGCTGGATGGCGTTGCGTGCCGTTTCGTACCATTCGAAATGCACGAGCTTGTTGATGCGATAGTTTTTCGTGTGCCCGGCGATCAGACCATTCTTGTGTTCATGAACGCGGCGGATTAGGTCGCTGGTTACGCCGACGTAAATTGCGCCGCCTGGCCTGCTGGCAAGAATGTAGACGAAGAATTGCCTCATACGCTGAGTTTCAAGGGTCGGGATGGCCGGGACAAGCCCGGCCATGACGTGTGGATTGACTGCACTGCCTCTCGACCGTCATGCCCGGCTTTATGCCGGGCATCCCGGTTATTAGGGCAGCGCTTCCCAATCGGGATTGCCGGGACAAGCCCGGCAATGACGAAAGAAAATGGCACAAAGAAAAACCCCGGCGGTTTCCCGCCGGGGTTTCTTGTTTCGGATTGGATCAGCTTACCAGTAACGGGTGGCCTTGAACACGCCGCCCCACCAGCTCTCGCTGCCGTTCGGGGTACCGGCGGTCGAAGTCGCCGCGTTACCCGCCGGGTTGGCGTTGTTCGTCTTCAAGTGAGCCCAGTACACTTCGGTACCGAGGTCGAGGTTCTTGACCGGCGACCAGATCAGGTTCGCCATGACCGTATCGAAGGTCCCGTCCGGGAAGCCCGCAGCGTTCGCCACGCTGGGAGTATCCTGATGATAACGGGTCCAGCCGATGCTCGACCGCAGGTTCGCCGTCCAGAAGTGACGATACTCGGTATCGATCGAGTACGACTTCGTCAGGTTCAGGGACGTCGCGGCACCGGTGCCGTCAGCCCCGCCCGGAACATACGCGTCCATCAGCGTCAGGTTCGGGAAGGTATTCCCGAGCAGACGGTAGCTGAGCGTACGGCCCGTGATGTTGTAGTTCGAGGCTTCCGGATCGGTGTAGGCCACCGCACCCTTCGCCCAGACACCCTGCAACCGGAGGGTATCGCCGGCCCCGAGCTGCGGAACCTTGAAGGTCAAGCCGCCGAGGAAGGCATAGCCCCACTTCTCACCGGCGCCGCTGATCGCGCCGACCGGAGAAGCCTGCTGGGTGCTGGTCATGACCTGATGCAGCGCGCCAGCGATCTGCGCGTCACCCCAAGCCTGATCGACACGGAGGTTTGCGACGATGTCCGGCATGAACTGCGACGCATAGCCGTAGTTCAGACCGCCCAGACCGATCGTCTGGCCGGTCGTGGAGATGACCGTAGCGTTGGCGGCAAGATTGCCGAACTGGATCGCCTTGCGGCGGAGCGTTGCGTCTTCCACCGCGACCGACGCCGAGATGCCGCTGCCGAGCTGAGCGGTGTAACCGATCATCGGCGAAGACTTCGGCGTGGAGTTACCCGGAGCGGAGTTGATCATCGTGCTCGGGTCGGTATCGAAGAAGGAGTTCGCGATACCGAAGGTGAAGCCGGCGAACTGGATGAACGCTGCACTATAGTACCAGGTCCAGTTGGCGGAAGTTTGCGCCTGGCCAGCGGAAGTGCTGAACAGCGGAGCAACCGAAGCGTTCTGGTTGTTCGGGAAGCCGGTCGACGACGTATCCCACTGCATGCCGCCCACGAAGTACGAGCGAAGCGTGCCGTACTCGGTGTTCGTGCGCGCATCGAGGATCAGCGCCTGACGGATACGCCAGGACGTCCAGTCGTCGAGACGGTCACGGCCAGCAACGGCGGAAGATACAGCGTGGCTGCGGTCGTTGACCTGGAATTCCGAGTAGATGAATCCGCCGACGCGCAGGCAGATATCCGTACCCGGGATGTAATAGAATCCGGCGCCATACGCAGAGCAGACCTTCACGTATTCGACCGGCTTGGCCTTTACGGGAAGATCGGCGGCCTGCGCCCCGGCAACAGCGAGCACGCCCGCCGCAGAACCGAGGATTAGGCTCTTAAAATTCTTCATTGTGACCTCCAAGTTCTCTCTCTTGTGCGAGGGAGTAGGTTCCGAATCCTAAGGATGCAGAACGCACCCCTCGAAGGTTCCCTAGTTCCCAGCTGACCACCCAGCCCTTCACAGTGAAGGTTGGACAGGACGACCCCAGTCCCCCCACCCATGGAGTTCCTGTCGTCGCATGTCGGAGAGTACCCGAAGGCGCTTCGCATTCAACGGAGAAGGCATGTTTTGAAGTGGTCAAACGGCGCTTTTCCAAGGGGTGTTGCACAAACATCACGCGGAATGCCGCAGTGCTCGGAATATGTAATATAAATCAATTGCTTATACGGATTTCGCTAGGCTGTTTTTGAGCAATTTTTTGCCTCCGAACGGAGCGGAATTTGCGTGCCGCAAACGCTACGCTGGCTATATATTACCTCTTTCCAACTTTGCGTTTGCCCCGCGCTATCCACAACCGCGCCGGATTTCAACGATGATTCTGCTCAAGATTCGACCGCTGTCCCGTTGCGGGAGCCGCTCCGCCTCGACGCGGCGATCGCGCTGAAAGTTTTTGTCCTATGCGCGTTCGGGCCGCGCTCCAAAAGAATCTCTTGTCATCACCGGGCCGCAGCGTCCCGTGAGCGAAGCGAACGGCTGACGCTGCGAGACCCGGTGATCCATGATGAGCCTCGACAAACGCGGGAAGTCTTCATGGATTACCGGGTCTCGTCGCGCCAAACGGCTCGCTTTGGCTCGCCGGGCGCGACGGCCCGGTAATGACGGAGATAGAAAACCGCGTCACGCCCGTTGTTTGACCACAATCGGTGAAAACTATACGCATAAACCGCATGGAGACGTGGCCGAGAGGCTGAAGGCGGCGGTTTGCTAAACCGTTATACGGGGTTATTCCCGTATCGAGGGTTCGAATCCCTCCGTCTCCGCCATCCTGCTTCGCGCTCGCGCGCTTCGCAGGATTGGCGCAAATCTCTCGCGCGAAGCAGGCTTGTCACTTCCTCGCTCTCTCCGTTAAGAAAAACGTGGATGCCCGCAACAAGTGCGGGCATGACGCAGTGATTCAAAGCCCGTCATGGCCGGGCTTGTCCCGGCCATCCACGTCTTTCTGCTGTCTTTGAAGCAAAGGCGTGGATGCCCGGCACAAGAGTCTACCCTTGGGCCGGCCGAAGGCCGGACCCGAGGGCCGGGCATGACG
>Ga0070741_10000947_pt1 | contig 95609 bp, 81 predicted proteins | sample Coa_R1_4_FD_66440 | JGI IMG/M metagenome (GOLD analysis project Ga0070741, IMG submission 66440) | Surface soil microbial communities from Centralia Pennsylvania, which are recovering from an underground coalmine fire - Coalmine... | ecosystem: Environmental > Terrestrial > Soil > Unclassified ...
ACGGGCGCCTGCTCTCACCAGGCACCATGCGGAGCGGCCGGCGTGTCGCGGCGCGATCACCCGCTCGCGCGATCGGGCGGATTGGCAAACAGCCCAGGCTCCAAGGGCCTCGAGCACGCGAATCAGCCGAGCACGTGCGCTTGGAGGACCGCGTTGGTGAGGTATGGGTCCTCCTTCCACCGGCGGCGCGGAGCCTCCCAGCGGTCGAATTCCAGTGCAGCCGCGCGCTGCTGCACGTGGTACCGGACCACGGAGGTCGGTGCGGCCTCGGCCTCCCACCACAGCAGCTCGGCCTTGGCGATGCAGTCGTCCCTGGAGCCGTCCGCCTCGACGCACCCGTCGGAGCGGCGCACCAGCCGGTACCGGCCGGAACCGTCGTGATCGAGATGCATCGCGTCGACTGCCCGACGGACCAGCAGACCTGTCTCTGGAGGAAAGGCGTGGAACGCGGTCGTCATGCGAGCACGCGCCGTGTGTTCGGTGCGCGCGCGATGCTCACGCGGGGCCGAACGGTTGCTGCTCTCGCGCCGCTTCGTCCGGGCACAGCGTTCCCTACATCGGACACGCGATTCAGAACTTGTTGATGGTCGTGCCCGGGGCATCCGGTGCGCCGGCGACGGCGCGGTGGCGGTTGAGGGCGCCGGGGCCCGCCCATGACGACCAGAAGACCATCGAGAGCACGGTGCTGAACCCACCGACCCCGAGCAAGATCACGCCGACGGTGTGCAGATCCACGCCGTTGGTGTTGGTGGTGTGGACCGCGAACGCGAGGATCGCGCCCGCAGCGATGAGCAGAAGTCCGAGTCCGAAACCCATGGTAGGGAAACCTCCGTCAGTGAGCCGGGCTGTGCCGGATGTGGGAGACGACCGGGGCGGTGGGAAGCGACTTCACACCCGACGCACGCTCCGGCGGCCAACCTCGTGCCGACCGGTGGAAAGGGAGGCACGGAGCGGTGCCGTCAACGCAGGGCTGCTCGTCTGTGCGGAGCCCCGTGTCACCCCAGAGTGCGCTCGAGCCGCCCGGAACGTCTGTCCGGCTGCGTACGGACCGGTCCGTCACCGTACCGAAGCGAGGGCCGGACACCGTCGAGCCGACCACCCAAGCTCAGCTCCGGTGCGTACTGCGGCGGACCGACGCCGCAGGAACGCCAAGCCTACCGTGAGGCTCGGGAACATAGGTCAGGCAGAGCCCGAGCGACGTTCCCGGCCCACCAGCCCTTTCCGGGCCATGTGGCTCCCCTCCCGGCGTGCCTTGCGGCGACGGCAAGTGAACCCGCCCCCACGTATCACTGCTTCGTCTGCTGCGCAGAAGGAGTTCCGCACTCGAGACACACGACCCGGAGGACCCACCGATGACTCCTTTGCAACGAGCGGCACGCACACTGCACCGTTCCCATCCCTCGCTGCGTCTTCGCACAAGGTGGGTGCAGACTGTCGCGCTCACCTCGCTCGCGGCGGGATTGAGCCTGGTGGCGGTCGGGGCGACGGCGGCGACGCGCTCGCCGACCGTCGCGGCACAGACGGCCACCGAGGCATCCATCACCGGCATCACCGCAACGTGCACCTCCGATGGCCGCACCTGCGGTGTCCTGACCGTCGAGAATCCGATCGCCGGAGAGACGATCACACTCGACGTGACGGGGCACACCCCTGGGAGTGCCATCTTCGTGCCCCTCGCCGGCACCGACACGATCGTGACCCTGGTCGCGGGCAAGACAGCCTACGACTTCTGCATCACCATCCCGGCGGCGGACCTGAGCGCCGGCTTCAACACCTTCCGGGTCGAGGTGTCGTCGACGTCCGATCCGATGGTAGGGACCACCACCAAGTCGGACAGCTACAGCTGCACAGGATCGACGTCGCCGCCCACAGCGACGGCGACGGCGACAGCAACAGCGACGCCGACGCCGACGCCAACACCGACGCCAACATCGACTCCAACGCCGACATCGACGCCGGCGGCCGGTGTGCTGGGGATCACCACGGGGGGAACGCAGGCGATCTCGACGCCGAACACCGGCGCGGCGCTGCCGATCGGTACCGGCCTCATCCTCGTGCTTGCCGGGCTCGGTCTCATGGTGCTGCGCCGACGCACGAGCCACTGACCCTCACGGAGGAGCCTCGGGCTTCGGCGGGGAGCCCGCAGGTCGTGACCAGATCGCCCGACGAACAGTCGGGCGATCTCTGTCCGCCCGCATGATGCCATGCGCTTCGGGCTCGCCACCCTATCCGGCGGCGGGCGGCACCTCCTGGATGACGCGGTCGAGCTCGTCCTTGATCACGCCGTAGCATTCGCAGGACACCGCCTCCAACCCGGACCGATCGACGACGGTCACGAGTCCGCGGTGATAGCGGATCAAACCCGCCGCCTGGAGAATCCCCGCCGACAGGGTCACCGTGGCCCGGCGTGACCCGAGCATCTGACCGAGGAACTCGTGGGTGATGGCGAACTCGTCGACGCCCACACGGTCATGGCTCATCAGCAACCAGCGGCTGAGCCGCTCCTCGTTGGAGTGGAGCCGATTGCAGGCGGCCGCCTGCGAGATCTGGCCAAAGAGAGCCTGAACGTACCTGCGCACCAGCTCGGTCAGAGGACCGCTGCGACCGAGCTCGGCGAGGAAGGCCGCGGCGTCCATCCGCAGGGCGCGGCCTGCCACCTGGGAGATGGCGCGCACCGCCAGGCTGCCGCCGGGCAGCAGGGGGACGCCGACGATGCCCTCATTGCCGACGGTAGCCACCTCGACGATGGCCCCGTCCTCGAGCGCCGTGACCAGGGACACGACACCGTCCACCGGAAAGTGGACGGCGTCGATCCGTTGGCCGGGTTCGAAGAGCACCGTCTTGATGGCGAGCTCCACCGGGGTCATCTGCTCCGCCAGCCGGAGCCTCTCCGCGGCAGGCAGCGCCTCGAGGATTCGATTCGCGCGGTTGTCGTCGTGTCTGGGTCGTGTTGGCACGATGGATTGCACTCGGTAGAGGACGTCGACATTTCGGCCGGCGACACGTCGGAGAATGATCGCCGGCGGCTCCCTGTGGCAGCCACGCCGCGGGGATTATTCCACGGGCGACCCCCGTCGCGGCACCGGCCGCTCCGTACGCAGCCGGGCAGACGCTTCGCGCCACGGGCGCAGATGCTCGGTCGACAAGGGGCTCCGCACAGACGAGCAGCCCCGACGTCGACGGCGCCGCTCCGTGTCTCCTCCCCTGCCGGCACGAGGCGGGCCGCCGGAGGGCCCGTCGAGCATGGAGTCGCCTTCCATCAGCGGAACATCCCAGAGCCCAGTCTATTCCCGCGTGTCGGCTCGCGTCGCATCGCTGCGACGACAGCGACGTCATCGGCGACTGTGTTCCTGGTCAATTCCGCTCGCGCTGTTCGCCGTCGGCAGCTGGCTCGCACTCGTCGTCGCGGCCGACCTGGGCCATTGACGCCACCTGCTTGTGGGTGGCGGAGCGCTCGGTCGGCGACCGTACCGACACGCCGGCAGGGCGTGGCTACGCTCGGCCCCTCGGCGTGATCGCGGCGTCCGCTGCTGCGCGGTTCATGACCGTGTGGAGGACACCCAGTGGCGTGGCGAACGATGGACGTTGGGCGCGGCAGGCGCGCGTACCGAGTCTGGTGTGGCGCCTGCAACCAGGACTGGACCCAGCCGATTGCAGCCATCGCCGCACGCGTCGCCGGTGGTGAGGGCCGCCCCAATCCCGTCTCCACGTTCTGCGAATGCGGCAGTGCGATTCGGGTGCTTCCCTTCGACGGGACCCTGCAGGTGGACGAACCGCTGCAGTTCGCCGAGGTTGCCGCGAGAGTGGGCGAGATGGACGTTGCCGTGAGGGCTGCTGAGCTCGCCCACGACTGACGGGTGCGTGCCGAGTTCGGGACGGCTCATTGACTGTCGAGCACCCGCTCCGCCTCGATCAGCGCGTGAACCAAGCCCGCATCGGCGGACAGCGCGCACGAGGTGAGCCAATCGGGTCTTGCCGAGCCCCGCGTCGCGGGTGGAACCCGTGCAGTACGTCGAGGTCAATGCGCCTGGCCGTTCGACTCCGCTGCGACGGCCGCCGCCTGCTGCTTGAAGACGTCGAGCAGCTCGGTGCCGCAGCGGGAGCACCCCGTCGCGGGTGCGTCGTTGGAGGTGCCGCACTCGGCGCAGAAGATGTGCCGCCGGCGCACCGTGTGGGCCGACCAGACGCCGACGAACTGGCTGTACTGGAAGGGCTTCTCGTAGAACTCGCGCATCACCGCGCGATGCGCGGGGTCGTGGCCGAAGGCCAGCGCCTCCTCGGCGGTGCGCCAGAAGCTGACGGCGTAGCCGCTCAGCCCGTCGAAGAGGCTGAACATGCGGATGAAGCCCGGGGTTGCGGGCAGGACGGTCTTCAGCTCGTTGGTGCGGCGGAAGAAGAGCTGCGTCGCCGCCTCGTCGATCGCGGTCATGTGCAGCACCATCACGGCGCCCGCCGCCTCCGGCCCGACGGCGTCGGTACCGTCGAAGCCCACGACCATCCCGGGCGTGAAGCGGGCCCCGGGGATGCCCGCCATGATCGCCTTGGCCCCGTCGTCGGGGACGAAGGTCTTGAGGGTCTGCATGCCGCGGGACCTCCCTGCTGCGGGGCGCGCCGCTGTCGCGCCCCGAATTTTGGTGCAACGCGCCGTTGCATCATCTGGACGGCGGGAGTGTAGCCCCGGGGCGGACGGCTGTCAAGATGGCGCAACACCGCGTATCATCATCGTCGCGATGGCACGCCGGTACCAGCTCAGAGCGCGCGCCGAGCGGCGGCAGGACACCCGCCGGCGCATCGTCGAGGCCGCCGTGGAGCTGCACCGCACCGTCGGGCCGGCTCGCACCGAGGTGAGCGCCATCGCCGAGCTCGCGGGCGTCGAGCGGGTGACCGTGTACCGCCATTTCCCCCGGCAGGCGGAGCTGCTCGCCGCGTGCTCGCAGCACTTCCGCGCCCTCCACCCGCCCCCCGAGCCTGCGCAGTTCCGCTCCATCCGCGACGCACGGCAGCGCGCCGCGGTGGCGCTCGACGCCGCGTTCGCCTACTACGAGGCCAACCAGGCGATGATGGCCAACGTCCTGCGCGACGCCGCGGTGATGCCCGTGGGCCAGGGCTTCGAGATGTTCCAGTCGTCCCTGGCACAAACCCTGGAGCCGGGCTGGAGCGTCCGCGGGCGGCGCGCCGAACGGCTGCACGCGGCGCTCCGCCTCGCCGTCGACTTCCATGCCTGGCAGCGTCTGGCACGGGAGCTCAGCCGCGACGGCTGCGTGGCCGTGATGCTGGCGATGCTCGAGGGCGTGGCCGGCGGAGGCTGAGGCGGCGAGAACGGTCGATCGGCCCTTCTCGCGCAGGTGAGCCGCCCGCCCATGCCGTTGGCCGCTAGGGCCCGGACCTGCGACGCACGGGCTGACGCAGGATGGTGCGCAGCTTCTCGGGAGCGCTGCGCCGGGGATCGCCCAGGTAGATCTCGTGATGACGCCCGGTGGCGACGTAGCCGTTGACGTCGATGAAGTCGCGGAGCAGGCGCACCGTCGGTTCCTCGCGATCGTAAGGACCCACGTGCATGGTCTGCACGGACAGCCCTTCACGCCAGTCGACGAGCGACACCGCGTCGAGGGCCACGCCCAATTCGGCATGGCGTGTCAGCGCCTCGCGCTTCACCGCCTGGACCACGTGCTTGGTGGCCGCGCGAGGAAGGCGGATCATCGCACGCCACTCGGCGCCACCCTCGTCGCTCTCGTTCCAGGACCACAGCGCTTCGAGCGGAGAGACCTTCTCCTCGCCGGGCCCCCCGCGCAGCGCGAAGCGAACACCCCATGCCACCGTGAACAAGCCCTGGATGGCCTGGGCGAACGCGTCGCTCTGGGGTCGGCCCACGCCGTCGACGACGGCGAAGCGCATCGTCGGCACGTCGACGACGTCGACCCGCCCGCTCGGTGCGCTGTAGAGCGACGCTTGGGCGGGGTTGGTCGGACCGATGGGGCGGGTCTCCATGGCCAATCCAATACCCGCTCGACACCGCCATACGCCAGGGCATTCCGTCACGCATGAGCGGGGACCAACGCCGGCAGGCCGCCACCTCCTCCGGCGTCGCGTGGGTGAGGCACGATGCCGGCAACTCCGCCTCCGGCACGACGGTCTTGTCTGTGTCCCCAGGGCTTTGGACCCTATGAGCCTCGCGCACCCACGGGGATGATGGCTTCATGGCCGTGACGTCGTCGCCCACCGCGCCCGCGTCGCAACGGCCCGGCCCGCCCCCGCGCCGCGGCGATGCCTTGCGCGAGAGCATCCCGCTGGGCCGCGTCTTCGGCGTCCGCGTCGGGCTCAACTGGAGCATGCTGCTCATCTTCCTGCTGGTGGCCTGGAGCCTTGCCGACTCGCTGCTCCCCGACACCGCGCCCGGCAGCTCCGCCGCCGCCTACTGGACCGCCGCGCTGGCCGGCACGTTCCTCTTCTACGCCTCGCTGCTCGCCCACGAGCTGGCCCACTCGGTGGTGGCGCGGCGCTACGGCGTGGTCGTCGAGGGCATCACCCTGTGGCTCTTCGGCGGCGTCTCACGATTGCACGGCGACGCGCCCTCGGCGCGCGCCGAGCTGCGCATCGCCGCCGTGGGGCCGCTCACCAGCCTTGGCCTTGCCATGGCCGGGGTGGTGGTCTCCATGGGCCTGGCGATGCTCGACATGCCTGCTCTGGTGGTGTCGGTCGCGATGTGGCTGGCGGTGGTCAACGGCATGCTCGCCGTCTTCAACCTGCTGCCCGCATTCCCGCTCGACGGCGGCCGCGTGCTTCGCGCCGCGCTGTGGCAGCGTCGCCACGACCAGGTCTCGGCGACGCGCAGCGCGGCGCGGGCCGGCGTGGTGCTGGGCTGGGCGCTGAGCCTGCTCGGCGCCGTGGAGCTCGTCGTCACCGGCAGCTTCGGCGGACTGTGGCTGATGTTCATCGGCTGGTTCGTGGTCGGTGCGGCGCGCACCGAGGCCACGCAGTCGATCCTCCATGAGGCTCTCCGCGGGGTCCGCGTCGCCGACGTGATGTCGACCTCGCCGGTGCTGGCGCCGGATTGGATCGTGCTCCGCGAGTTCCTCGACGGGTACGCCCTCCGCCACCGCTTCACCACCTTCCCGGTGCGCGACTTCGCAGGGCATGTCGTGGGGCTCGTGGCGCTGTCACAGGTGAAGCCCGCGGCGGGCGACCGCCGTGACGCGGTGCAGGTGCGCGACGTGATGTGGCCCCTCGACCAGGTGCCGACGGCGCGCCCGGACGAGGCGCTCACCGAGCTGCTGGAGCGGATGAACGGCTACCCCGCGACACGTGCGCTGGTCTTCGACGCGGAACGTCTCGTCGGCATCGTCTCGCCGTCCGACGTGTCGCGGATGCTGCAGGTGGCGGCGTTGCGCCGGCCGGCGGCGTAGCTCAGGGGGGCTCATGGACGGCAGGCATGACCGAGCGCTGAGGTCCGTGTCGCGGGCCGCGTTCGGTCTTGCGGGGCTGGACGCGCTGGCTGCCCTGGTGGCCGCCGCCGTCTCCGCGCTGTCGGTGGCGGACGCGGTGCTGCTGGCGATGATGTTCGCGCTGCCCGCTGTGGCGATCGGCGTGCTCATGCGCTCGCACTCGCCGCTGGTGCTCGGTGGCGCCGGCCTCGGTGCGCTCCTGGTGGCCCTGCTCTACTGTGCAGTGCTGGTGGTCAACTGGTCCGGATACGACCGTCGCCAGATGGTGGTCGTGCCGCTCTTCCTGGCGCCGGCGGTGCTCATCGGGCTCGCCGCCTTCTGGCTCACCCGAGGACCGGGTGGACACCGGCGGACCTGAGCCCACCGTCACCCGGCGTCCCGCAATCGGGCCGCGCGACTTTGGGTTCTTACAGAGCCCCGTCGGGGATGACGAACACCACCACATCTATCCCAGCTTCTGCCTGGGCTAGGGGCATATTGAAAGAATCGCTTGGGATGATGCCCCGATCTACCATGACGAGGGCGGCGTCGCCATGGCTGACAGGGCTGGACAATGTCCGACCGTAGACCGTCACCCCGGCCGCGCCTCCGGGGGCAATAGTGGGAGGCTGCAGAGTGGTGCCGCCACCATAGATTGCGCTTGAGCCAGCTTGCCACCACTCGCTGAAGAACTGATCTCCGGACAGGATGGATCCCGCGATACAGTAGTCGGCATGCCCTTTGATGGGCTCGCACGCCGAATTCTCGGTCTCGTTGCCTATCGCGCCGAGTTGCTGCCATTTGGCTGTCGCGTAAGCAAACGTCCAACCCGTCGGTGCCGTGGCCGCGCGGTCTGTCTGTATGTTCTCAAGGGAGAAGCTGATATTCAGTTGTCCGCGCTCGGTGAGCGGCAAGTTGCTCCCGGTCGAGTACCCAAGCCTGACGTGGCTCGCCCGGAAGCTGTATCCGGGCGTAACCGTGTCGGGCGGTTCTCTCCAAGTGACCGAGGTCACGGTGGGCTGAGTGGTGACGGGCGGCGGCGGGGCGGCGGGCGTGTCGACGCCCTGGGCACTTCCTGCCGTGGATTGTTCGATGGAGAAGGCCGGGCTGCCGCAACCCAGAACGCACACGCTGAGCGCGAACGACAGCACCAGCCGCGAGGACAGCCGCATGGCGTGTTCTCCGGGCCGAATGCTTCGCCAACGGACCATCGGGTCGACCCACTGACGGCATCGCGACAGCCGTAGCCACCGACGGGCCGAGCGCTCTGACCGGCAATCCCCAAGCCCAGGCCACCCAGGCAATGCAGCCCCCCCGGCCAGGGTGGCAGCTCGGTTCCGTCCCGCCATGTCCAGCCCTCTCTGCCCGTCTTGCCGGTCTGCCCGGCACTGGCCGCCACCATAGCCGACATTCGTCAACTGTGGGCGGTAGACGCGCCACTGGACCAGCAGGGAGCGTGGCCGCATGCCAGAAACACGTCATTCTGTTCGATGGTTCCGCCGCTCAACGGGCCGACCGCGCGGTCGGTGATCCTGCCGCGCAACTGACCTGGCGAGTAGCCGCTGATCAGTCCCCGGGCTGGAGAGGGTCCGGTCTGTTTGCCGGTCGCGTTGTCGCTGCTCGCAGCGAGCGGCGTCTCTCCCGCTGTCGTCGGTGGTATCCGGGCTCGAGGATGATGCCCGTGAGATGTTCTCGGGGGTCGACGGGATCCCCTGCGGCTCGCCGGCGGTCCAGCTCATCCTGGAGCAGGCGCATGAGGCCCATAAACTCCCGCTCATTGTCAAATGCGGCGACGACTTGGTGGCGGCGCTCGTCGCGCGCAGGGTCGTAGGCATACCTGCGGACGACGAAACGCGTCACCACGTCGTCGCCGGGGTCGACGGGGGGCACATCGCCAAGTATGTCGGAGTCGGAGCGGCGGGTATACTCGGGCCCGCTTGGGGTCGTAGCTCAGTTGGGAGAGCGCTGCCTTCGCACGGCAGAGGTCCGGGGTTCGAATCCCCGCGGCTCCACCATGACAGTGCTCCTATCAAGTCTGAGCACGCGGTCACATTCCAGCTCGTCGCAGCCAGTCACGCAACGTACCGCCCGGCAGAGCTGCTGATTCTCCCGCCTCCCCGCCCGGCCCCGCCCCACCGCGGTTGCTATCCCTGCATATAGTCACCATAATTCCCCAGGTGACCGCGGCGCGCGCACGGTGGACCGCACTCTCCGTGCTCTGCCTGAGCCTGCTCGTGGTGAGCATGGGCAACAGCATCCTCAACGTGGTGCTGCCCAGCCTGGTGCGCGCCCTCAACGCCACGCCGTCGCAGCTGCAGTGGATCATCGACGCCTACACATTGGTCTTCGCCGGCCTGCTGCTCAGCGGCGGGGCGCTGGGCGACCGCTTCGGGCGGCGCGAGGTGATGACGGTCGGGCTGGTGATCTTCGGCCTCGCCTCACTGGGGGCGAGCACCTCCACCTCCGCCACCGAGCTGATCGCGTGGCAGGCGGTGATCGGGCTCGGGGCGGCGCTGATCATGCCCTCGACGCTGTCCATCCTGGTCAACGTCTTCACCCAGGAGCGGGAGCGCCGGCGGGCCATCGCCTACTGGTCGCTGATGAACGCCACCGGCTCCTTCATCGGGCCGGTCACGGGCGGGCTGCTGCTGCGCTGGTTTCCCTGGAACTCGTGCTTCCTCGTCAACTTCCCCGTCGTCATCCTCACCCTCATCCTGCTGCACCGCTTCGTCCCCAGCTCGCGCGATCCCGACGCCGCGCGTTTCGACGTTCCCGGCGCCGTCCTCTCCACACTCGGTCTCGCCGGCCTGCTGTGGGCGATCATCGAGGGCCCTGCATACGGTTGGACCTCGCCGGCAACCGTCGGAGCCGCAACGACGTCCGTCCTCCTCTTCGTCGCCTTCGTGATGCGCGAGCAGCGCACCGCCTCGCCGATGCTCGACCTCGGCATCCTCCGCTCTCCGCAGCTCACCGCCGCCGCGTCCGCGACGACGGTCGCCTTCATCGCCATGATCGGCGGCATGTTCCTGGTGCAGCAGAGCCTGCAGCTGGTCAAGGGCTACGCACCGCTCACCGCCGCGCTGGCAACGTCGGGCCCGATCACGACAATCAACTTCCTGCTCATGCCCCGCGCACCCGGGCTCACCGAGCGCTTCGGCGCGCGCTGGATGATCGCCGTCGGCACCGGCTGCGTCAGCCTCGCCGCGCTGGTGATCGCCGGCACCACCACGGATTCGCCCTACCTGCAGCTGATGTTCGGCTTCGTGCTCATGGCCGCAGCGTTCAGCATCTTCGTGCCGGCCAGCACCGAGGCGATCATGACCGCGGTGCCCAAGGAGAAGGCGGGCGGCGCCTCGGCGATCAACCAGATCAACCGCCAGCTCGGCGCGGCACTCGGCGTGGCGCTCTGCGGCAGCATCGCGGCGTCTGCCTACACCGCGTCGTTCCCGGCGCACGCCGCGGGAGTGCCGCAGCAGGCCACGAACAAGGCATCGGTGTCGATCACCGCAGCGCTCGACACCGCGCGCACGCTCACCGGCGCCGCCCGCGACACCGTGCTGACCCTCGCCCACACCGCGTTCCAGCACGGCGTCACCGTGGCCCTGCTCGGCGCCGCGGTGCTGGGCGCCGCCGCGGCCGTCTTCGCCGCCCTGGCCGTGCCCAACCGCCGTCCCACCGCGATCATCGACGAGACCATCCCGCTCACCGCCGAGGTCGCGCTCAACGACTGACGGCGCTCGCGGCGGATCCGTGGGTCACAATGGCGGCCATGCCCACGACCCGCCGTGCCGACATGTTCCTCGCCTCCGACGACGACCCGCGCGAGACGGGACCGGAGCTGACCGACGAGCGCACCGCACTGGTCGAGTTCCTGCGCAGCGTGCGCCTGACCCTGGAGATCAAGTGCTCGGGCCTCGATGCCGAGGCCATGGCACGCCGCTCCGTCGAGCCGTCGACCATGTCGCTGCTCGGCCTGGTGCGCCACCTCGCGGAGATGGAGCGCCACGCGTTCCGCACGGTGATGGCGGGAGAGGACGCGCCCCGCCTCTACTGCTCCGATACCGACCGCGACGGCGACTTCGACGGTGCGGTCCCGGACCCCGACGTGGTCGCAGCGGCATGGGACGTGTGGCGCGCCGAGGTCGACTTCGCCGAGCGGCTGGTGGCCGCCTCACCGAGCCTCGACGTCACCGGCCGCGATCGCACCGGCATCGGCCACGGCAGCGGCTCGATCACCCTGCGCGAGGTGATGCTGGAGATGATCCACGAGTACGCCCGCCACCTCGGCCACGCCGACCTGCTGCGTGAGCGCATCGACGGGCGCATCGGCCAATAGGAGGAGTTGGGCGGGGCCACACGCGTGACCCCACCCAACGGCGACGAGGCTCAGTTCAGCGAGTAGGCCCGCACCGCGTTGCCGGCCAGCAGCGCGTGCTTGGTGTCCGCGTTCATCCCCGCCGTCATCTTCTCGATGTACTCCTTGCTCCGCGGCCACAGCGTGGTGCTGTGCGGGTAGTCGCTGGAGAACATCGCAGTGCGCGCCAGCACCTCGTCCTCACGAGCCGCATGCGCGCCGACGAAGTCGTCGAGGATGGTGACGAAGACGTTCTTGCCCAGGTAGCTGCTGGGCACCTGGGAGAAGGGCAGGTGCGACCAGTGGCGCATCCGCTCGTACTCCTGGTCCATCTGCTGCGCCAGGGCGGGCACCCACGAGCAGTTCACCTCGGCCGCGATGAACACCAGGTCGGGATTGCGGTCGAAGACGCCGGTGAAGATCATGTTGCTGATCGGGTTGATGGCGGTGAAGAAGCGCTGCACGATCCCCACCACGTTGAGGCCGGGCGGCGCGTCCGGCAAGGGCTGCACCTGCTCGCGCTTGCTGGCGGGAACGCGGTGGATGGTGACCGGCACGTTGGCGTCGGTGGCCACCTTCCAGAGCCGGTCGTACTTGCGGTCGTGGTACGGGACCTCAGGGCAGGGCAGGTACAGCCCCGCGGCGCCCTTCGCGATCACCCGCTCCGCCTCGCTGACGATGGTGTCGATGTCGTCGTCCACGGGCAGGAAGGGCAGCGAGAGCAGACGCTTGGGATCGGCGGAGCAGAAGTCCTCGATCAGCCAGTCGTTGTAGGCGCGCACGCAGGCCATGCCCAGCTCGTGGTCGGGCAGCATGTAGGCGCCGCTGACGGCCGCGGGGTAGATGGTCGCGGCGTCGACGCCGTCGCGCTCGTTGTCCTTGATGTGCTCGGCGCCGTCCCAGTTGCCCGGCAGCAGCTCCTCGAACTTGATGCCGTTGGGACGGTACTGCTTGTAGTCCTGCTGGGTGATGGCGCCGACCGCGCCGAGGCCGAAGGTGGTCTTGGGCGGCTTGCCGTCGTAGCTCCAGCCGTCGCCGCCGTCGGGCCCGCGCATGATGCGCGGCGCCTTGTCGCGCAGCGCCTTGGGCACGCGGTCGACGTACGTGCCCGGCGGCTCGTTGATGTGGTTGTCGGTCGAGATCACCTGGTACTGCATGGGCTCACCCTCGTTAGGCTGTCTTGGACAAGATCAGTGCGGCATTGCCGGTGGCGGGCCCGCCCGCCTGCACCAGCACGGTCTCGACGTCACGCACCTGCCGCGGTCCGCAGCGTCCCTGGATCTGGCGCACGCCCTCGACGAGCTGGGGCGTGCCGTGCAGCCGCCCCATCCCCAGCGCGCCACCGGAGGTGTTGACCGGCAGCTCGCCGTCGATGGCGATGCGCCCGTCCTGCACGAACTCGAAGGCCTCGCCCTCGCCGCAGAAGCCGAAGGCCTCCAGCCACAGGTACACGAAGTAGCTGAAGCCGTCGTAGACCATGGCCACGTCGACGTCGCGCGGACCGAGCCCGCTGTTCTCCCACAGGGTCCTGGCGGTGCGTGCGGCCGCGTCCTGGTACCCCTCCAGTGTCATGGTCGGGGCGTGCATGTAGTCGAGTCCGCCCGCGGCCACGCCGCTGACGTAGGCGGGCGGGTTGCGCAGGTCGCGCGCACGCTCCGCCGTCGTCACCAGCACCGCGCCGACGCCGTCGACCGGCATGTCGCAGTCGAGCATGCAGAGCGGGTCGGTGACCATCTCCGAGCCGAGGTAGTCGTCGCGCCCGATCGCCCTGCCGAAGAAGGCACCCTCGGGGTTGAGGCTGGCGTTGTGCCGGTTGTTCACGATGAAGGTGGCCATGTGCTCCCGCGTCGCGCCGTACTTGCCCATGTAGCGCGAGTACGGCAGCGCGAAGTTCATCACCGTGTGCGCCTGGCCGTAGGGACGGATGAACTGGTCCATCCCCGAGGCCGGCACGTCGCGGTAGCCGTACTCGCGTCCCGGGTCGCGCGGGTTGTGCATGGCGCGCCAGACGAGCGCGTGGTTGCAGGTGCCCGTGGCCACGGCGTTGACGGCCTCCACCAGCGCCGCGCACACCGTCCCCTGGGTCACCGAGCACGACCAGCGCAGCTGCGGCAGCCGCAGCGACTGTCCGATGAACTTCACGCCGGCGAAGTGCACCCCGTCGATGCTCGACGGTCCGAAGAGCATCAGCGGGTAGGTGGCCAGCCCGTCGACGTCGTCGATCGACAGGCCCGCGTCGGCGACCGCGCCGAGGCAGGCGTCGATGGCCAGCTTGCCGATGCTCTCCTCGGCGTGGCGGGCGACGCGCGAGAAGCCGGTGCCGGCGATGGCCACGCGGTTGCGGATCGGGCTCACCACGGCTCAGCGCCCGCCGTTGCGCACCGGCGCGAACTGGGGCAGGCGCAGGCCGCCCTCCAGCGGCTCGAAGCGCAGCTGCACGCGCATCCCGATGCGGACGGTGTCGGGGTCGGCCTCGACGAGGTTGGAGACGAAGAGCAGGCCGGCCTGCTCGTCGAGCTCGACGACGACCACCGCGTAGGGCACCGCCGCCTCGAAGCCGCGCACCCGCGGCTGCCGCAGCACGGTGAAGTGGGAGACGGTGCCGAGGCCGGAGACCGGCTCCCACTCGGCCTCCTCCGACCAGCAGTCGGGGCACACCGGCGAGGGCGGGTTGCGCCAGCGCCGGCACCGCTCGCAGCGCAGGATGGCGAGCATGCCCTGGCGGGCCGCCGCCCAGAACGGAGCGGTCGCCTCGTCGATCACGGGCAGGGGGCGCTGCGGCCTGCTCAGCACCTCGGTCACCCTGGCCACCCCGAACCGGCGCACATGCGTGCTTCTATGCGAATGATGAATATGAATCGTAGGGATCCATGGTCCAGTGCGCAAGGCCCGCCGGAGATCCAGTGCTATCATCTGCAGGGTTCAGCGGCCAATCCGTCGGGGGTCCAGTCATGGCCATTCGCAGTGCGGAACACGCAGTCGGCTACGGGTTGGAGCGGGGCACGCCGGAGCTGCGCTCGGCCGGCCCGATCACCTTCGGGCCCGACAGCATCCTCTTCGTCGCCGACAGCGCCGCGGCGCGCATCTACGCCATCGCCATCGAGGACGCCAGCCCGGTGAGCGGAACCCGCAGCCTCGACGTCGACCGCCTCGACGAGCGGCTCGCCGCCTACCTCGGCGTCCCCGCCGACGACGTCGACATCCGCGGCATGGCCGTCGACCCCGCCACCCAGGGCGTGTACCTCTCGGTGGCCCGGGGCCGCGGCGCCGGCAGCATCCCGCTGATCCTCCGCGTCGAGGACGACGGCTCCCTGCAGGAGGTCTCGCTGCGCGACGTCCAGTACGCACAGACCGGCATCGACGACGCGCCCGCCGAGGACGACGAGCGCACCGACATCCGCGTGCTGCGCGACGACGAGCCCGGCGGCCAGGCCTACGACGCGCGGGGCACCATCCTCCAGCTGGTGCGCGAGAGCCTGCGCACCGTCACCGTCACCGACATGGCCTACGTCGGCGGCACGCTGGTCGTGGCAGGAGCGTCGAACGAGGAGTTCACCTCCACCCTGCGGCAGATCCCCTTCCCCTTCAAAGGCGCGGCGCACTCCAGCTCGCTGGAGATCTTCCACGTCTCGCACGGCAAGTGGGAGACGCACTCGCCGATCCGCACCTTCGTCGCCTACGACGACGACATGAGCGTGCTGGCCAGCTACACCTGCACGCCCATCGTCAAGTTCTCGCTGCGCGACCTCCAGGGCGGCGACCAGGCCCGCGGCCACACCGTCGCCGAGCTGGGTGCGATGAACACGCCGCTGGGCATGGTGTCCTTCCGGCGCGACGGCGAGGAGTACCTGCTGGTGTCGAACAGCCGGCACGAGCTCTTCAAGCTCTCCCGCAAGGATCTCGAGGCGCAGGAGTCGCTGACCACGCCGCAGGCGCCCGTCGGCGCACCGCGCCAGTCCCTCCCCCACCACGGCGTCGGGCGCATGGCCTCGCTGAACGGCGAGACGGTGCTGATGCTGCAGCGCACCCCCGAGGGACACGTCGACCTGCACTCGTACAGCACCGCGTCGCTCTGAGCCCGCGACTGCGGCTCGACTGGGCCCGGCACGAGGGGCGCGACTGCCTCCTCGTGTCGGGCTGGGCCGCGGACCTGGAGGACCTCTCCTTCCAGGTGGTGCCGGCGGGGCTGGACGGTGGATCGCTGCCGTCGATGGCGGGCGAGGTGTGGATCGACGGCGACGTGCTCCGCTTCACCCCGCGCTTCCCCTTCGCCGCCGGTGCGACCTATGCCGTGACGGTGAACGGTGAGACGGCGACCATCGAGCGCCCCGCCCCGGACGCGACGCCGGCGGCGGAGGTGGTCGCCATCCATCCCGACGCGGACGAGGTCCCGCTCAACCTGCTGCGCATCTACGTGCACTTCTCGGCGCCGATGAGCGAGGGCTTCGCGGCTCGTGCGGTGCAGATGTGCCGCGCCGGCACCGGCGAGCCGCTGCAGGGAACCTTCCTGCGCCAGGAGCCCGAGCTGTGGGACGCGGCGCACCGGCGGCTGACGCTGTTCCTCGACCCGGCACGGATCAAGCGCGGTCTCGTGCCCAACCTGGAGGCCGGATACCCGCTCACCGAGGGCGGCCCGGTGGTGCTGCGGGTGACCACGGAGTTTCGCGATGCGTTCGGGCAGCCCCTGCGCGCGCAGGCGGAGCGGGCGTACCAGGTCGGCGCGGCGATCCGCGCGCGCATCGACCCGGCCACGTGGCGGTGGGCGGTCCCGCGGGCCGGGACCACCGAGCCCCTCACCCTGCAGTTCGACCGCCCGCTCGACCACGCCATGCTGGGCCGCTGCCTCTGGATCACGGACGCGAGCGGCGCGCGCCTGAGCGGCGAGGCAACGGTCGCTGCGGGCGACCGCGGCTGGCGGTTCACGCCGCACCGGCCCTGGCCGGAGGGGCGGCTGCAGCTCACCGTCGACACCACCCTGGAGGACGTGGCCGGCAACGCGGTGGCGCACGTCTTCGACCGCGACCTCACCGACCCGGCGCACGACCCCCTCGACACCCGCCTGCTCACCCTCGAGTTCGCCTGCAACTGAGGACGCGCATCCGCCGCCGCAGCGGGGGATCACCGGTAGGCTCTACTCTTGCGAGGGCCGGATGGTCAACCGGTTGCACAACTGCCTTGTCGTACCTGTCGGCGCGCGGTGTGCGCCGCAGAACCGGCCACCTGGAGGGCACTGATGGGCCACGGCGCCAGGCGGTGGCTGCTCGTCGAGCCGGCCAGGCCGGCGCGGGTGCGCGAGTGGCACGGAGCGGCCTGGCTGGCGGTGGGCACGGTGTGCATCGGCGCCTTCATGGGCCAGCTCGACGCCAGCATCGTCAGCCTCGCCCTGCCCACCCTGCGCAGCGCCTTCGGCGTCAGCCTCGGCGCCGTCGAGTGGGTGACCCTCGCCTACCTGGTGGTGCTGGTCAGCGCGGTGGTCGCGGTCGGCGCAGTTGCAGACAGGGTTGGCCGCAAGCTGCTGTACATCTACGGCTTCGTCGTCTTCGGGGTGGCCTCGGCGGCCTGCGGCGTGGCGCCCGGCTTCGCGGCGCTGATCGCCGCCCGCGTGGTGCAGGCCTTCGGCGCGGCGATGCTGCAGGCGAACAGCGTGGCGCTGGTCAAGGAGGCGGCGCCGCCCGGGCGGCTGGGGCGCGCCATCGGCATGCAGGGCGCGGCGCAGGCGCTCGGTCTCGCCGCCGGCCCCGCCGTCGGCGGCGTGCTCATCGGCCTCGGCGGCTGGCGGCTGGTGTTCCTGGTCAACATCCCGCTCGCGGTGCTGGGCACCGCACTCGCCTGGGTGCTCCTGCCCCGCAGCCGCAGCTTCTCGGACCGGGTGCGCCTGCGCGTCCCCATGCGCGGGATCGCCGCGGGGCTCGCCCTCGCCTTCGTCGCCTACCTCACCCTCTTCGGCACGCTGTTCGCGGTGCCCTTCTTCCTGCAGCTGGGGTTGCAGCGATCGGCCGCGGCGGCGGGATTCGAGCTCTGCGTGCTGCCGCTGGCGCTGGCGCTGGTCGCGCCCTGGGCGGGGCGTCTCGGCGACCGCTTCGGCCCGCGGCTGCCTGCGCTCCTCGGCATGCTCATCGCCAGCGTCGCACTGGGCGCCGCCGCCGCCGCGCACGGCAGCGAGTCGCTGCTGCTGCTGGAGATGGCCCTGCTCGGCGCGGGCCTCGGCCTGCAGATCCCCGCCAACAACGCCATGGTGATGGCCGCAGCGCCGCCGCAGCGCACCGGCGTGGTCGGGGGCCTGCTCAACATGACGCGCGGCGTCGGCATGGCGGCGGGCGTCGCCGCGGCGGGACTGGCCTTCAGCGCGGCTGGCGGCACCGAGGCAGGCGGCGCCTCGCGCGGACTCAGCGCCGCCTGCGCGACGCTCGCCGTCGCCGGCCTGGCCGGCGTCGCGCTCGGGTTGCGCGGCAGCCGCGCGCGACGCCGCTGACGGACGGCGCGGCGACCGCAGCCGGGCCGCCGAACACCGCGGCCCAGAACTCGGCGACCCGGCGCGGGTCGTGGCAGTCGACCACGATCGCCTCGAAGCGCAGCGCCATGCGGGCAAGTGTGGCACGCGGGTCGCGCACGGAAGGATGCCGCGATGAGGTGGAATGCCGGCCATGGCCTTCCGCTCCCCCCTCGACCCCACCCAGGTGCTCGAGCTCGCCGAGCGCCAGCTCGCCGACTACCGGCGCGGCTCGCCGGGCACGGTGTTCGCCGACGGCACCGAGCTGTCCGTGGACGACGCCTACGCCGTGCAGCGCGTGGTGGCGCGGCTTCGCGTCGCGGACGGCGAGGCGCTGGCCGGCTACAAGGTCGGCTGCACCGGCGAGCACGTGCAGGAGCAGTTCGGCATGCGCGGGCCCGTCAGCGGGCACCTCTGGCGGGACGAGCTGCGCCCCAGCGGGTCGTGGGTGTCGGCGGCTCGCTTCACCAACCTCGCGGTCGAGGCCGAGGTGGCGGCGATGCTCGACGACCGCGGCGCCATCGCCGCGCTCTTCCCCGTGGTGGAGCTGCACCACTACGTGCTGCGCGGCACGCCGCCGACGCTCGCCGAGCTGATCGCCAACAACGCCATCCACGCCGGCGTGGTGCTGCCGCGCGACGTCTCGGACGCACCGGTGCAGCTGCCCGCCGGCGCGCGCCTGCAGCTGGTGATCGACGACGAGGTGGTCGATGAGGGGCCGCCGTTTCCCATGCAGGGCGGGGCGCAGGCGTCGGTCGACTGGCTGCGCGCCCACCTGGAGGCGATGGGAGCGCATCTCCCGCCACGGTCTCTCGTGCTGCTCGGCACGCCCCTGCACATCGTCGAGGTCGGCCCCGGAGCCCAGGTCCGCGCCCGCGTCGCCGGCATGGAGACCCGCGCGTCGGTCACCTAGCCCCTTGCCAGAACCCGGGCAACATGTATGATAAGCTGCCAGGTAGCGCAGCCGTGGCGCCCGGCCCGGCCGCGCCCGCAGCCAGGGAAGGAGCTCCGCGATGACCGCCCGCGCCCGCCTCAGCGTCGACCGCCAGCGCCGGCGCGGCGCCATCGACCCGCAGATCTACGGCCAGTTCGTCGAGCACGTCGGCCGCGCCGTGTACGGCGGCATCTTCGACCCCGACGCGCCCGGCGCCGAGGAGGGACGCCGCGCCGACGTCCTCGCCGCGGTGGGCGAGCTGCGCCCCACCGTGCTGCGCTGGCCCGGCGGCAACTTCGCCTCCGGCTACCACTGGCGCGACGGCGTCGGGCCGGTGGAGCAGCGGCCCACCCGGCACGACCTGGCCTGGGACGCCGTGGAGACCAACCGCTTCGGAACCGAGGAGCTGCTCGCCTTCACCCGTGCCGTGGGCGCCGCGCCGTATCTCAACCTCAACCTGAGCACCGGCACCGCCGACGAGGCGCTGGGCTGGCTGGAATACACCAACGGCACCGCCGACCTGCCCGAGGTTCTGCTGCGCAGGGCCGGGCCCCACCCCGAGCCGCACGGCGTGCGCCTCTGGGGCCTGGGCAACGAGAACTACGGCTGGTGGCAGCACGGCCACAGCGGCGCCGCCGCGTACGCCGAGCGCGCCCGCGAGTGGGGCAAGCTGCTGCGTTGGACCGACCGGTCGGTCCGGCTCGTCGGCGTCGGCGCCCCCGACCCGGACTGGAACTGGACGGTGCTCAGCGACGCCGGCCGCTTCATCGACCACCTCTCCCTGCACTTCTACTGGCACGGCAACCTCGACGACCCCTACCACTCGATCCTCGCCGGACCCCTCGACGCCGAGCGCGACATCGAGGCCGCCTGGGGGATGTGCGTGGCGGCGCAGCGCAAGCTCGGCCTGCAGCAGCCCGTCACCCTGGCCGTGGACGAGTGGGGCGTGTGGGCGGAGACGTACCGTCCCCTGGTGGGCACGCTGAGCCTCGACGCGCTGATGCGCAGCGGCTTCTCGGCGCGCAGCGGCATCGACACGCACTTCGAGGAGAGCTACGACCTCAAGGACGCGCTGGCGGTGGCCACCTGGCTGCACGTGCTCTGGCGCCATCCCGAGAAGGTGACCCTAGCCACCCAGGCGCAGATGGTCAACGTGCTGGCGCCGATCATGGTGACCCCGCACGGCGTGGTGCGCCAGACCGTGTTCCATCCCGTCGCCGTGGCGCGAGGGTGCGCGGGTGACGTCGCCGTCGACGCGCACGTCGCCACCGACGACGCCACCGGCGGCATGGCCGTGCTGGATGCCGCCGCCACCCTCGACGCGCGCAGCGGCCGGCTGCACGTCTCGATGGTCAACCGCCATCGCGACGAGGAGCTGGAGGTGACGCTGCCCGACCTGCGCGGCCGCGCGCGCCGCATCACCCTCTGGCACGAGAGCGACGCCGCGCGCAACACCGCGGACGCACCGTCAGCCGTGGTGCCGCGGTGCGACGACGTCGACCTCGACGGCGCGCTGACGCTGCCGCCGCACAGCCACGTCAGCCTGGTGCTCGGCGGATGAACATGTATGATAAGCAGCCATGATGAAGGGCATTGAGTGATGCGCATCGTCAGCATCGAGCCGGTCCTGGCCGGCAACCCGTGGAAGACCTGGGTCTTCGCCCGCGTGCAGACCGACGAGGGCATCACCGGCTTCGGCGAGGGCAGCGTCAACGGCTTCGCGCGCAGCATCGCCGGTGCCATCGCCGACCTCTCGGCGATCGTCGTCGGCGAGGACCCGCGGCGCATCGAGTTCCTCAGCCGCCGCATGCACCGCGACCTCTACACCGACGGCGGCCAGATCCACCGCGCCGCCGCCGCGGCCATCGAGATCGCCTGCTGGGACATCCTCGGCAAGTCGCTGGGCGTGCCCTGCTGGCAGCTCCTCGGCGGCAAGGTCCGCGACCGCGTGCGCGCCTACGCCAACGGCTGGTACCGCCAGCAGCGCACCCCCGAGGCCTTCGCCGAAGCGGCGCGGCGCACCGTCGCGCTCGGCTACACGGCCCTCAAGGTCGACCCCTTCGGCACCGCCTGGCGGGCCATGGTGCCGGCCGACCTGGAGCTGTCCATCGAGATCGTCGCCGCCATCAAGGAGGCGGTCGGGCCCGGCGTCGACCTGCTGGTCGAGGGGCACAGCCGCTTCAGCGTCGACGAGGCCGTCAAGGTGGCCGCCCGCCTGGAGCCCTACCGGCCCACCTGGTTCGAGGAGCCGGTGCGGCACGACCGCGCCCGCGCCGTCGCCGAGGTGGCCCGTCGCAGCCCGGTCCCCATCGCCACCGGAGAGTCCTTCCACACCCTCGGCGAGTTCGCCGAGCTGGGTGCGGCGGGTGGCGTCGCCTTCTGGCAGCCCGAGGCGGCCCACCTGGGAGGGCTCGGCGCGGTGAAGCAGGTGGCCACCCTCTGCGAGGCGCACGACGCGGTGCTGGCGCCGCACCAGGCGGGCGGCCCCATCGCCACCCTGGTCTGCCTGCAGGTCGCCGCCTCCACCCCCGCCTACTACATCCAGGAGCACTTCGACACCTTCAACGAGCCCTGGGAGCGGCAGATCGTGAGCTGGCTCCCCGAGCTCGACGCCGACGGCTGCCTGCCCATCCCCACCACCCCCGGCATCGGCGCCGACCTCGACCTCGCCGAGGTGGCCCGCCATCCCGCCAACGGTCGCCAGTTCCTGGAGATCTTCGAGGACGGCTGGGAGATGCGCCGCACCGTCCGGCTCGACGGGACCCTTCCTTCCCCCGCGGCCAGTCCCCACTGAGGCGGGCTGGTCGCGGGTCTTCAGTCGATCGCGGTCACGCCGGGGCCGAGGACGCTCACGGCGCCGGGCCGCTCGACGGGGCGGAGGGTGCCGCGGGTGCCGGGCGGCAGCTCGACGGTGCCGCTGATGCGCGCGCCGTCGCGGCGGAGGTCGACGCGCACCGGGCCGTGCGGGGTGGGGACCGTGCCGCGCACGGCGGTGAGCGGGCCGAACCACGGGGCGACCAGCACCTCCGCGTAGCCCGGGGCGGCGGGGCGGACGCCGAGGACGTGGGCGGGCAGGTCGTACCCGGGCGTGGCCGACCAGGCATGGGCGTGGCTGCCCCGCGTGGTGTGCTCGCGCCAGAACTCCCAGACGGTGCCGTCGCCGGTGTCGAGGAAGGGCGCCCAGCGGTGCACGGAGTCGAGGAGGAGGTCGTGGCGGCCGGCGCGGGCCATCGCCTGGTGCAGCCAGTGGGCGAAGAAGGGCTGGGCAGCGAGAACGTGACGCTGCGGGTCCCAGTCCGCCGGGAAGTCCCAGCTGCGCGGATGGCCCGGGGTCTCGACGGCGTAGCGCAGAGTGCGTGCGTCGCAGACGCGGTCGAGCAGGGCCGAGGTGTCGTCCACCGCATCGGCGAGGATGGCCATGGCCGCGCCGCTCTGCGTGACCGTGCCGCGACGGGGATCGTCCACCACCAGGCCGCGGCGTTCGTCCCAGAAGTGGCCGAAACCCGCGCGCAGCTCGGCCGCCCGCCCGCGGCTCAGGGCGGCGACGCGCGGCTGCTCCGCGGCGGATGCCACCATGGCGTGGTCGTCCAGCGCGGTGATGAGCAGGGCCTGCAGCGTCGCCGAGGGGTTGTCGTACGGCACCGGTGACCAGTCGACGAAGACCCACCCGGGCAGCGCCTCCAGCACGCCGTCGCGCACGTTGCTCCAGAACCAGTCGAGGATGCCGGCGCAGGCGGGCAGCAGCTCGTCGACGAGCGCCAGGTCGCCGGTGTGCTCGTACGCGCGTGCGAGGGCGCGCACGAAGTGCAGCGAGTAGTCGGGGATGGTGATGCCGGCGGCGGAGAGATCACCGGCGGCAATCATGCCCAGGGTTCCGTCGACGCGCCGGCTCGACGCCGCCAGGCGCAGCACGTGGCGCGCCAGCGACGTCTCCGCCGAGGTGGCGTAGGTGAGCAGGCCGTGCACGTAGGCGTCGCCCAGCCAGGCGCGCTGCTCGCGCGAGGGGCAGTCGAGGAAGGCGTCGGTGGCGCAGACCTCCAGGGTGCGCCGGCACACCTGCCAGATGCGCGTCAGCTCGGCGTCGTCGCAGGCGAAGTCGCCGCCGCCGTCGAGGGCCGCGCGCCGCTCGCGCAGGGCGACGTCGACGACGCGCAGCGGCGCCTCCGCGGCGACGGTGAGGTAGCGCATCCCTGCGATCTCCAGCGGCTCGAAGGTGTCGGCGCCGGCACGGCAGACGCGGCGGTGCGCCCACATCCGCTGCGGGTCGGCGGCGGCGCCGTCGCGCAGCTCCTCACCGCTGCGCAGCACCACGCCGGCGCCGTCGCTCTCCACCGCCACCACGGGGATGCCGACGGCCATGCCGCCGAAGTCGACGGTGATCGCCTCGCCGGCGCGCAGGTCGACGGGCAGCGTCACCGCACCCTCCGCGTCGGGGGCGAAGCGACCGCCGCGCGTGTAGACGGGATCGCTGTTGAGCAGCAGCCGCGCGGCGGGCTCGATGTCGCCGACGCTGCGCGCGCGCGCCACGGGCACCCCGCCGATGCGCACGTCCGTCGGTGGCGGCAGGGGATTGCGCTCCAGCCGCGTGAAGGGCGCAGCCGGCGGCCCCGCGTTGACGCCGGGCCAGACGGTGGCGTCGCGCAGCTCCGTGGCCTCGTCCCAGCCCGAGTCGTCGAAGTCCGCCTGCCGCCATCCCTGCGGCAGCTCGCGCGCGTCGACGCACTCGTTGGGCGCGCCGAAGAAGAGAGGGGGCATCGCCTGCCAGGGTCCGCGGCGCACCCGCCACCCGGCGCCGGTGGACAGCTCGGGGAGGCCGTCGACCTCCATGATCACGCCGCCCCGCCCCAGCTCCGCATACGCGGGCGTGGGCAGCCACCACGGCGTGGGCGCGCCGTAGTGGCGCACCAGCAGGGCGACGGCGTTGCCGCCCCGGCGCAGGTGGGGCCGCAGATCGGGCTCGTCCCAGAAGAGCATGCCCGGCTCGGCACGGATCGGTCCGCGCGCCACCTCGACGCCGTTGACCCACAGCACGTAGCGCCCGTCGGCGGTGATGCGCGCGCGCAGCGACGGAGGAATCGCGTCGAGGTGCAGGCTCCGGCGGAGCAGGACGACGGCGTCGCGGTGCTCCTCCTCCAGCGGGGGCGCGGACACCAGCGTCGCCGCCGGAGGACGGCGGTACCAGAGCCAGGAGGCGCGCCAGCGCAGCGGCCACGGGGCGGCCGGCGGGGACGCGGCGGTCGCGGCGGCACCGCCCGGGATCGTGGTGGCCATCGGGCTCGCTCCCTCCAACTTCTCCGCTTATACTACAAGCTGAGAGCCAAGGAAGGAGGACGGCCCATGAGCCTCGGCGCCGGCACCCGCGCGCGTCTCCGCGTCCGCCCCGAGGCGCCCGTGGGCGCCGTCTCCCCCTGGCTGCTGGGCCAGTTCAGCGAGCACCTCCACGACGTCGTCCACGGCGGGCTCGACGCCGAGCTGCTGCGCCACCGCAAGTTCGAGATGCCCGGGGTGCGCGGCCGGCTGGAGCCGGTCGCCCCCGCGTGGGAGGCGGTCGACTCGCCCGGCGCCGTGCTGCGGCGCGGCGACTCCCCCTACTCGCTGGCCATCGGCCCCGACTGCCACCACCACCAGATCGTCGACTTCCCGGCGGCGCGGGCCGGCGGGCACGCCGGCATCCTGCAGCGCGGCATCCCGCTCGACGCCGGCACGCGCTACGAGGCCTCGGTGCGCTGCACGGTGGTCGGCGCCGTCGCGCAGGTGCGCCTGTCGCTGCTCGACGGCGCCGGCACGGCGATCGCGTCCGCCGACGTCGACATCCCCGAGGCGGCGCGCATCACCGGCCTCGACCGTCCCGAGCGCCTCGGCGGCGAGACGCTCACCGCGTTCCTCGTCTCCCCCACCACGCTCGACGACGGCGGTTTCGCCGTCACCGCCGACCCGCCCGCCGGTGCGGACGCCTCGCTGTGGATCCACGCGGTGAGCCTGCGCCCCGCCGACAACGCCGGCGGCCTGCATCGCGGCACCCTCGACGCGCTGCGCGCACTTCCGGTCAGCATCGTCAAATACCCGGGCGGCTGCTTCGCCGACAACTACGACTGGCGGCTGGGCATCGGTCCCCGCGACCGCCGCCACGGTGCCCCCGACTACGCCTGGGGCACCTGGGACGAGAACGACTTCGGCACCGACGAGTTCCTGCGCTGGTGCGAGCTGGCCGGGGCCACGCCGTACCTGTGCACCAACCACGGCAGCGGCTCGCCCGAGCTGGCCGCAGCCTGGGTGGAGTACTGCAACGGCGCCGTCGACACCGAGTGGGGCGCGCGCCGCGCCGAGAACGGGCACCCCGAGCCGTACCGCGTCGCCCTCTGGGCGATCGGCAACGAGACCTTCGGGTTCTGGGAGCGCGGCGCCGCGCCACCGGAGATCTACGCGCAGAACGTGCGCGACTTCGCCGACGCCATGCGCGCCGTCGACCCGACCGTCCGCATCGTCGCCCAGGGCGACACGCGCGAGTACGGGCGCGCCGTCCTCGAGCTCTGCGGCTCCGACATCGACTACCTCTCGGTGCACCATTACTCGACGGTGCACGACCCGAGCGGCGACATCGCCGGCTACCTGCAGCAGGGTCGTGGCTTCGAGGAGGCGGTGGGGCGCGTCGCCGAGGCGATCCGCACCACCCCGGGCGCCGAGCACGTGCGCATCTGCCTCGACGAGTGGGGCTGGACGCACGCCGCCGCCGCGCCGGTCAGCACCGTGTACTGCGCGCTCGTCCTCAACGCCTGCTCGCGGCTGGCGCCGTACGTCGCCATGGGCGGCCACTGCTGCATCGCCAACCCCATGGGCGTGGTGGAGCGCCGCGGCGAGCGCGTCGTGCGCACGCGCATGTACGACCTCTTCCAGCTCTACGACCGGCTCTTCGGCGACGTCGCGCTGCGCGTCGAGGGACTGCCGGAGGCACTCGACGGCATCGCCTACGGCAGCCATGCACGCGGCACGACGATGCTGCTGGCCAGCACCTCGCCCGAGCCGCAGGCCGTCGAGGTCGAGGGCGTCGGCGGCGATCGCTGGGAGGTCACCCGCATCGACGCGCAGGGCGCCACCACCGAGACGCTCGACGCCGGGACCCTGCACGTCGGCCCCTTCGAGGTCGTCGGCGTCGCGCCCGCCGGCGCGCGATGACGGCGCAGGACGCTGTGGGCGCGCGCCGCCGCACCGCGCAGCCATGCACGGACGACCTCGACGCGGCGCAGCTCGCGACGCTGGAGGAGGTCGAGCGCCGCGTCCTCTGGCTGGCCACCAACATCGTCCACCACGCCAACCGGGTGCGCCCCAACCCCTCCGGCGTCAAGGTGGGCGGCCACCAGGCGTCGAGCGCCTCGGTGGTCAGCATCATGACGGCGCTGTTCTTCGACTTCATGCGCGCCGGCGACCGCCTCAGCGTCAAGCCGCACGCCTCGCCGGTGCTGCACGCCATCCACTACCTGCTCGGCAACCTGGAGGCGCGCCACCTCACCACGCTGCGCCAGTACAAGGGATTGCAGGCGTACCCCTCGCGCACCAAGGACCCCGACCCCGTCGACTTCTCCACGGGGTCGGTCGGCCTCGGCAGCGTGGCGCCCAACTTCGCGGCGCTCACCGAGCGGCTGGTGCAGGCGCACTTCGGCGTCCGCGACGGCGCCGCGCCGCGGTACATCTCGCTGCTCGGCGACGCCGAGCTCGACGAGGGGTCGGTGTGGGAGGCGGTCGCCGAGCCCGCGCTGGCCCGCCTCGACAACGTCATCTGGATCGTCGACCTCAACCGGCAGTCGCTCGACCGCGTCGTCCCCGGGCTCCGCGTCCGACAGCTCGAGGAGATGTTCCGGGCCAACCGCTGGACCGTCCTCGAGGCGAAGTACGGACGCCACGTCGAGGCGGTGTTCGCCGAGCCCGGCGGCGCCGACCTGCGCGCGCGCATCGACGCCATGGAGAACGACGAGTACCAGTTCCTCCTGCGCGCCCCGCTGCCGCGCGTCCGCGAGGCGCTGGGCACGCCGGTGCTCGACTCGCGCAGCGACGACGAGGTGCGCGCCCTGCTCGGCGACCTCGGCGGCCACGACCAGGTGGTCCTCCGCCGCACCCTCCGCCAGGCCGACGCCTGCGACGGCCCCGCGGTGATCTTCGCCTACACGGTCAAGGGCTGGGGACTGCCCATCGCCGGCGACCCCCTCAACCATTCGGCGCTGCTCACACCCGAGGACATGGATTCAGTGCGCACGCAACTCGCCGTCGACGCGCGCGACGAGTGGCCCGCGTTCGCACCCGGGACCGCGGCGCAGGAGCTCTGCAACGCGCGCCGCGAGACCCTCGCGCGTGCCGCCCTTCCCGCGCCGCAGCCGCTCGACGTCCCCGCCGAGGCCGGCCTGCGCTTCCCCGGCGTCACCTCGACGCAGCGCGCCTTCGGCCAGGTGCTGCTCGGCCTCTCGCGCGCCGCGCCCGAGGCTGCACGGCGGGTGGTCACCGTCAGCCCCGACGTGGCCACCTCGACCAACCTGGGCGGCTGGATCAACAAGGTGGGGGTCTGGGACGCCGACGAGGTGCACGACCGCTTCCGCGACCTCGGCCCGCGGCTCATCCAGTGGGAGCAGCGGCCGCGCGGCCAGCACGTCGAGCTGGGCATCTCCGAGACCAACCTGCTGATGGCGCTGGGCCAGCTCGGCCTGGCCGCGGAGATGACCGGCGAGCCGCTGCTGCCCATCGGCACGCTCTACGACCCCTTCGTCGCGCGCGCCCTCGACGCCCTGGTGTACGGGCTCTACGGCGGCGGCCGCTTCATCCTCGTCGGCACCCCCTCGGGCGTGACGCTGGCGCCGGAGGGCGGCGCCCACCAGTCGGTGATCACGCCCAGCATCGGCATCGCGCTGCCCGGGATCACCTACTGGGAGCCCTGCTTCGCCCAGGAGCTGGAGTGGATCCTGCTGCACGCCCTGCGCGGCCTGCACGGCGAGGGCGCGCAGTCGGCCTACGTGCGCCTCACCACGGCACCCGTCGACCAGTCCCTCCTTCACATCCGTGATCGCGAAGCGCTGCGCCGCCAGGTGCTCTCCGGCGCCTACCTCCTGCGCGACTCCCGCGCCGACGCCGGCTACGCCGCCGGCGAGAACGCCGTCGACATCTGGGCCACGGGGATCATGGTTCCCCAGGCGGTCACGGCAGCCGAGGAGCTGCGCAACGACGGGGTGCACGCCAACGTCATCAATTGCGTGAGCCCGGACGTCGTCTACCGGACCTGGCAGGCGGCGGCCAGGGGCAGCCTCGACACCCTGGTGCAGCCGGCGCAGCCGCTCTGCACCGGCAACCGCGCCGTAACCGTCATCGACGGCCACCCGTCCGCGCTCGCCTGGATCGGCTCGATGCTGGGAACCCAGGTGCTGCCGCTCGGCGTGACCGGCTTCGGCGAGTCGGGGACGCCGGCCGACCTCTACGCGGCCCACCGCATCGACGCGGCGTCGATCGTCAAGGCCTGCTTCGCGATCATGGAGTAGCAGGGATGCGCATCACCTTTCTGGGACAGGCGGGCGTGGCCGTGGAGTCGCAGGGACACACCATCCTCGTCGACCCCTACCTGACCAATGCGCTCGACCAGATGAGCGGCGGCTTCTGGCGGCGCGGCATCCCCATCCCCGTCGACGTGCGCGAGTTCAAGGGAGCGGACGCGGTGGTCTGCACCCACGAGCACGCCGACCACCTCGACCCGCTGACCGTCGCGCCGCTGCTGGCCGTCTCACCGCAGACGCGGCTGATCGCCCCGCAGGCGGCGGTGGAGACGCTGCCCTGGATCGTCGACCCGGCGCAGCGCACCGGCATGCGCGGCGAGGGCGAGGTGCACGAGGTGGGTCCCTTCCGCATCATCTCGCTGCCGGCGGCGCACACGGCCGACTACCGTCTGGAGCACACGCCGGAGCGCGGGCACCGCTGGTGCTCGGTCGTCATCGAGGCCGATGGCGCGCGCATGTTCCACTCCGGCGACACCGTTGACTGGGACGGGTTCGCCGAGGCGATCGGGCGCGTCGACGTGGCCTGCGTGTCGATCAACGGGCGGGGCAGGGAGGACGCCGGGATCGTCGGCAACATGAACCCCGCCGAGGCCGCCAGCCTGTGCCGGCGGATCGGCGCCCGCCGGGCGCTGGCGATGCACTGGGACATGTTCCCGGTCAACCCCGGCGACCCCGAGGCCTTCGCCACCGAGCTGGACGGCTCGGGCATCGACGTCCGCTGGGGCGCGCCGCTGACCGCGGTCGAGGCGCCGGTGGGGACGGGGTCGCGAGCGACCTAGACTGCTTGTAGGATAAGCAGCCATGTGCTAGGCTGCGACGGTGGTCCGGCATGGCGTGAGCGGGCCGTTGGAGTGGGAATGAGCAACTCCCTCGAGAGCGCGTCGGCGGGCCCGGAGGCGCAGACGTCCGTCCGGCCGGCGCCGCTGCGCGCGGCCTGGGCGCGCCTCTCCGCGCACCTCGACACGGCGCTGCTCGTCGCCGTCGGTCTCGGCGTCTTCCTGCTGCCCGGCTCGCTGCCCTTCGGGCTGCGCATGCAGGGTGCGGAGACCGGGCTCATCGTCGGGCTCGAGGCGGTCGCGGTGGTGCTGGTGCTGCGCAGCAACCGCATCATCAACTTCGCCCAGCTCGCCGTCGGCCAGCTCGGCGCCATCGTGTTCGTCGAGCTCGACCGGCACTCGCAGTTCGTCTGGCTCGCCCAGGCGGCCTGCGGCTGCTTCCACGGCGTCAACCCCGACGGCACCTTCACCCAGACGCATCCGGCGCAGTTCACCGGGTCGCTGCTGGCCAACGGCGACACGGGGTGGCTGGCGGCCAACTTCTACATCAGCCTGGCCGTCTCACTGCTGCTGGCGGCGCTGCTCTCCTGGGGCGTCTACGCGCTGGTGGTGAGCCGGCTGGAGCGGGCGCCGCGGCTGGTGGCCACCATCGCCACCATCGCCGCCGCCGAGCTGCTCGCCGCCATCGGCAGCTTCCTGCAGTCGGGACTGTTCCAGGACACTCCGAGCAGCGGCTACGGCGGCTTCTACGTCCCCTTCCAGGTGGGCGCGCTGTTCCACGTCGGTCCCGTCCTCTTCACCATCGGTGACGTCGTCTTCGTCGCGGTCGCGCTGGCCGTCGTCGCCGCCATCGCGCTCTTCCTGCGCCGCAGCCGCCGTGGCATCGCCATGCGCGGCGCCGCCGACAACCCCACCCGCGCCGAGACGCTCGGCATCAGCGTCGCGACGGTGTCGTCGCTGAGCTGGCTCATCGCCGGCGTGCTCGCCGGCGTCGCGGGCGTCATCGCCACCCTGGCGCCGCGCGTCCCCGGCGACGTGCTCGTCAACGGGCCCAACCTGGCCCTCAGCTCGATGGCGCGCATCGTCGCCGCGCTGGTGTTCGCGCGGCTCACCAGCATGCCCCGGGCGCTGGTCGCCGCCGTGGTGCTGGGCAGCACCGAGCCCGCCTTCTTCGGCGCCACCCACAACGCCGCCGTCTACGACGGCGTCCTGCTCCTGATCGTGGGCGCGGCGCTGGCACTGCAGCGGCACCGCCCCTCGCGCACCGACCACGAGTCGGCGGCCGACTTCCTCGCCGCCCGCGAAGCGCGCCCCATCCCCAAGCAGCTGCGCCACGTGCCGGTGGTCGAGGGATGGTTGCGCGTCGGCGCATTCCTGCTGGCGCTGCTGGTGCTCGGCTTCCCGCTGGTGATGGCGCCGGCGCAGGTCGACCTGGGCTCGCAGGTGATCGCCTTCGCCATCGTCGGGCTCTCCCTGCTGGTGCTCACGGGCTGGGCGGGGCAGATCAGCCTTGGGCAGTTCGCCTTCGCCGCGGTGGGCGCCTACGTCACCGCGCTGCTCAGCGCGCAGGGGCTGAGCATCCTGCTCTGCCTGCTCGGCGGAGCGGCGGTGGGCGCGGTCGTCGCCGTGGTCGTCGGCATCCCCGCACTGCGCCTGCGCGGGCTGCACCTGGCCATCGTCACCCTGGTGTTCGCGGTGGCGACGACGTCGATCGTGCTCAACCCCACCTTCGGCGGGCGCTTCCTGCCCGCCGCCGTCACCCGGCCCTCCCTGCTCGGGCTCGACCTCAACGACGACCGCGTCTTCTTCTACTTCTCCCTCATCTTCCTCGGGCTGGTCATCGCGGCCGTCGCCGGGCTGCGCCGCAGCCGCATCGCGCGTGCGCTGATCGCCTGCCGGGACAACGAGAACGCCGGGCAGTCCTTCGGCATCAACCTGCTGCGGGCGCGGCTGGCCGCCTTCGCCGTGTCGGGCTTCATCGCCGCGCTGGCGGGTGGACTGGTCGCGTTCCACGAGCGCGGCGTGCACACGTCGTCGTTCGACCCGACGCAGAGCGTGACCCTCTTCCTCATGGTGGTGATCGGCGGGCTCGGCTCCATGGCGGGACCGCTGATCGGCGCCGCCTACCAGGGTGTGCTGGTGCTCTTCAGCGAGCCCACCATCAACCTGCTGGGCACCGGCGGCGGCGTCATCGTTGTGCTGCTGCTCTTCCCCGGCGGCCTCGGCGCTGCCGCCTACCGCGTGCGCGACAACATGCTCCGCCGCGTCGCCACCCGGCATCGCATCAGCGTCCCCTCGCTGGCCGGGCACGACGTGCGCGAGGGCGAGGAGGACCGCGCCCCGATCTCCACGCACACGCTGGCCGGTGTGCCCGTCTTCGTCCCCTCCCGCTACCGGCTGCACGGGCAGTGGAAGGATCTCCTGGAGACGCGCGGTGGCTGAGCCGCAGACGCTGCTGCGCAGCGACGCCGAGGAGATGCTGGCGGTCCGCGCCCTGGTGCCGTCGGAGCGCGAGATCGAGGCGGGGCTCAGCGTCCACGAGTTCGTTCCCGAGCCGGAGCAGGCGCCGGTCCCGCCGCTGCGGCAGCGCCTCGGCAGCGCGTTGCGCGGCGGCGCACGCGACATGAACCTGCGCACCATCGCGCGCGGCTCGCGCGCCTGGCCGCTGCTGCTGCTGGCGGCCATCTCGATGATCGACGAGCTCGACAACAACGCCTTCGGCGTGCTCGTCCCCGACCTGCGCGACGTCTTCAACGTCGGCGTCACCTTCCTCGGCATCCTGCTGGCGGGGACGCTGTTCATCGGCTTCGGCTTCGCGCCGCTGGTCGGCCACCTCGCCGACAGGCGCAAGCGGGTGAGCTTCATCCGCGCCGGCTGGCTGATGCGCTTCGGGCTCGGCAACCTGGTCGCCTCGCTGGGCGGCTCCGCGTTCCGCTTCGGCGCCGAGCGCATGATCGGCGCCGGCACCGGCACGGCACTGGTCACGCCGATGCGCGCGCCACTGCTGGTCGACATGTACCGGCCGTCGGTGCAGGCGCGCGTCTTCGCCATCCTCGGCATCGGCACCCAGATCGGCACCTTCGCAGGACCCGTCCTCGGCGGCATCCTCGACGGCGCCGTCGGGCCGCTGCAGACCATGGCCATCCTCGGCGGCATCGGCTTCGCGCTGACGCTGCTCACCTTCTTCGTGCGCGAGCCCAAGCGCGGTGAGATGGCCCGCACCGAGATGGCCGAGCTGGGCGTGGCCCTGCCGCCGGCCGACCCGCCCGTGCCGTTCGGCGAGGCGATCCGCGCGCTGAAGGGCGTGCAGACGGTGCGGCGGATGTGGATCGCCATCCCCTTCATGGCCGCCGCCGCCTTCGGCGTGCGCTTCTACCTCGGGCTCTACTTCGCCGCCGTGTTCAACGCGGGGCCGGTGGAGCGAGGCTGGCTGCTCGCCCTGTCGGGGTCTGGTGGCGTCGTCGCGCTGCTCGCCTACGGTCCCGTCGTCGACCGGCTCTTCCGCGACAGGCCGGGCCGGGTGATGTCGCTGCTGGCGGCGTTCCTGCTGCTCGAAGGGCTTGCGGCGCCGGTGATCGCGGTGATGCCGAGCGCGGTGCTGGCGGCGCTGGTGGGCATCTTCCCCGCCTTCGTGTCGGCGATCTTCCTCACCGCGCTGTTCTCCATCGGCGCGCGCGTCGTGCCGCAGCGCATCCAGGGGATCGGGCAGGGATCGCTGCTCTTCTTCACCGCCGTCGGGCTCGGCTTCGTGCTGCCGGTGATCTTCTACCTCTCGGCGCGGTTCGGCTTCCGCGCCGGGATCGTCTACCTGATGCCGATCTCGCTGCTGGCGGCCATCCTGGTCATGCAGATCGGCCCGCACGTGGAGAAGGACATCGCCGCCGCCGAGGCCAACCTGCTGGCCTCCCAGGAGGCCAGGCGCTCGCGCGAGTCGGGGCGCAACAAGCTGCTGATCTGCCGCGGCGTCGAGGTCTTCTTCGACGGCGCCCAGGTGCTCTTCGGCGTCGACCTCGACGTCGAGGAGGGTGAGCTGGTGGCGCTGCTGGGCACCAACGGCGCGGGCAAGTCGACGCTGCTTCGGGCCGTCGCGGGCACGCAGTCGGCCTCCTACGGCGCCATCTTCTTCGACGGCGTCGACATCACCCACGTGCCGGCGCACCGCAACGCCGGGATGGGCGTGGTGATGATGCCCGGCGGCCACGCCGTCTTCCCCCACCTCACCACCGTCGAGAACCTGCGCGCCGCCGCGTGGCTCAGCGGTCGCGACGACTCGTCGGTGGAGGCGCGCACCGAGGCGGTGCTCGACCTCTTCCCGCGGCTGCGCGAGCGGCTGAACACGCAGGCGGGCAGCATGTCGGGCGGCGAGCAGCAGATGCTGGCGCTGGGGCAGGCGCTGCTGATGAAGCCGCGCCTGCTGATGATCGACGAGCTGTCGCTCGGCCTCGCCCCGCAGGTGGTGGAGCAGCTCCTCGACGTGCTGCGCCGCCTGCACGCCGAGGGCACCACCATCATCATCGTCGAGCAGTCGCTCAACGTGGCGCTGAGCATCGCCGAGCGGGCCGTGTACATGGAGAAGGGGCAGATCCGCTACGACGGTCCCGCGCGCGACCTGGTGGGACGCAACGACGTGGTGCGCTCGGTGTTCCTCGGACGCGCCGCGGCGTCGACGCTCGGCGCCGGCAGGTCGGAGGTCAACCGCCTGCATCGCGACCTGGAGCGCGAGACGGCGCTGCGCGTGCAGGACCTGCGCCTGCGCTACGGCGGCGTCGAGGTCCTCCGCGGCGTCTCCATGGAGGTGGCGGCCGGCGAGGTGGTCGGCATCGTCGGGCCCAACGGCGCGGGCAAGACCTCGCTCTTCGACGCCGTTGCCGGCTTCTCTCGCCCCGAGAGCGGCGCCGTCGAGCTCCTCGGCACCGACGTCACCGGCCTGCCGCCGGACGCGCGGGCGCGACTCGGCCTCGGCCGCTCGTACCAGAACGTCCGCCTCTTCCCCGCGCTGACGGTGCGCGAGAACATCGCCGTCGCCCTGGAGCGCCACCTGCAGAACCGCAGCGTGCTGCTGGCCGCGGTGTGGAGCCCGATCACCCGCCGCGTCGAGCGCCGCGTCGCCCGCCGCGTCGACAACCTGGTGGAGTCGCTGGGGCTCGCGCCGTATGCGGACAAGTTCATGAGCGAGCTGTCCACCGGCACCCGCCGCATCGTCGACATCGCCTGCCTGCTGGCCGCAGGTCCGCGCGTGCTGCTGCTCGACGAGCCCTCGTCGGGATTGGCGCAGGCGGAGACGGAGCAGCTGGCGCCGGTGATCGCGCGCATCGTCAAGGAGACGGGCGCCGCGGTCGTCGTCATCGAGCACGACCTGGGGCTGGTGGCCAGCGTGTCGGACCGGCTGGTGGCGATGCGCCTGGGAAGCGTGATGGCCGAGGGACGTCCGCGCGACGTCCTCGACGACCCGACCGTCATCGACGCGCTGCTCGGCGGTGCGTCGGCGGCCGTCCTGGAACGAAGTGTGGAGCTGGCGGCGCAGCCGTCCGGCGCCTGGAGGTGATCACGAGAGCATGACCGAGACCCTGGTTCCCCCGGCAGCACAACGGGATGGACGAATGAGCGATGCGAGCGCCCGGCCGAGCATGACCTCGGCGCAGTTCCAGGAGCGCTTCGAGGCGATCCTCGGCAACGTCGAGAAGGTGATCAAGGGCAAGGGCAAGGCCATCCGCCTGGTGATCACCGCCATCCTCGCCGAGGGCCACGTGCTCATGGAGGACCTGCCCGGCACCGGCAAGACGATGCTGGCCCGGGCCATCGCCCAGACCCTCGACGCGCGCACCTCGCGCATCCAGTGCACCCCCGACCTGCTCCCCTCCGACATCACAGGGTCGGCGGTGATCGACATGCAGACGCGGCAGTTCACCTTCCGCGAGGGTCCGGTGTTCACCAACATCCTGCTCGCCGACGAGATCAACCGGGCGACGCCGAAGACGCAGAGCGCGTTGCTCGAAGCCATGCAGGAGCGCCGCGTCTCGGTGGACGGCGTCACCCACTCGCTGCCCAAGCCGTTCCTGCTGCTGGCCACCCAGAACCCAATCGAGCTGGCCGGCACCTTCCCCCTTCCCGAGGCGCAGCTCGACCGCTTCCTCTTCAAGATCTCGCTCGGCTATCCGGACCGCGGCGCCGAGATCCAGGTGCTCGACGCCAACTACGTCGCCGAGGCGATCGACAGCCTCACCTCGATCTGCTCGGTCGAGGAGGTGGCGGCCATGCAGCAGTGGCCCAAGGGGGTGCAGTTCTCCGAGGCGATGAAGGAGTACGTCGTCGACGTCTGCCAGGCGACGCGCAGCGATCCCTCGCTGCAGCTGCCCGCCTCGCCGCGCGCCTCGCTGGCGCTGATGCGCGCCTCGCGCGTCGTCGCCGCCGCCAACGGTCGCGAGGACGTGCTCCCCGACGACGTCAACGCGGTGCTGCAGCCGGTGCTCGCCCACCGCCTCGCCCTCACCCCGGACGCGGAGTTGCGCGACGACACCATCGACAAGGTGATCGAGCGGATCACCAGCCGGGTCAAGCCGCCGCTCGGCGTCTAGGGGTCGCATGGCACTGCGCAGTCTCGGCGCCGGGCGTCGCATCGCCACGCCCGCGTCGACCGGCCTCCTGGCGCAGCTGGAGCGCAGCCTGGGTCTCACCCTGGGCGGGCTGATCCTGGTTGCGCTGGCCGCCGGCGCCTGGGTGATGGGTCGCGCCCTGGGCGGGCGGGCGGCATACCTCTTCGCCTACGGCGGCGCGGGATTGCTCGGTGCCGCAATCCTCATCGCCCGCCGCAGCCGGCCGGTCAAGGCGGAGCGTTCGGCCATCGCCCGGCGCGCCCGCGTCGGCCAGACGCTCGAGGTCACCCTCAAGCTCACCTCCGCCCGCCGGGTGACCACCTTCCGCGTCGAGGAGAAGCTCGACTCGGCGCTGGGACCCTCGGTGGTCTTCCCGGTGTCCTCGGTGGGGCCGAACCACGAGGTGGAGCACCGCTACAGCATCATGCCGGCGCTGCGCGGCGTGTACTCGGTGGGCCCCGTCACCGCGGAGTTCAGCGACCCGCTGGGGCTGGCCAAGCGGCACCACCAGCTGCTGGGCAGGACCGAGGTCACCGTCCATCCCAACACCGACGAGGTGCTCGACCGGCCGCTGACCCGCGCCTTCGAGGATCCCCCGCTGCGGCCGCCCAACTCGCGCCCCTGGCCGGACGGCTTCGAGTTCTACGGCATGCGCGAGTACGTGCGCGGCGACGACATGCGCCGCGTCGTCTGGCGCGCCTTCGCCCGCACCGAGAAGCTCCTCGTCCGCGAGTTCGAGCAGGGCATCAGCGACCGCATCACGGTGGTGCTGGACACCGACGCCGCCTGGCACAGCCCGGGCACGCCGTCGGAGACGTTCGAGACGGCGGTGCGGGTGGCCGCGTCGGTGGGCGTGCGCCACATCAAGGACGGCTTCCGCGTCCGCCTCGACGCCAACTACGACAACCTGGCCATGAACCTGCGCGGGCCCCGCGCGCGCCTCCACTACCTCGACGAGCTGGCCCGCGTGCACCTCGCCAAGCAGCCGCTCAGCGACGCGCTGGAGCGGCTGGTGCGCGCGGGACGGCGCGACAGCCACATCGTGCTGGTCACCTCGCACTTCGACTCCGTGTCGGCGGCGCGGGCCAACCTGCTGGTGAGCGGCGGGGCGTCGCTGACGGTGGCGGCGATCATCTGGGACGAGTCCGACCCGGTGACGCTGCGGCGCGCGCACGAGATCGGTGCCCAGGTGGTGCAGGTGAAGCCGGGGGCGGCATTGTCCGGGGTGTTCCGCGCCAGCCTGCAGAGCAACTTGCGCGTGCGATGAGCGACACCAAGATCGTGCAGGACGGCGAGAGCGTCGCCACGGCCACGACTGCGAACGCGGGGGAGGTGCAGGCGCCGCTGCGACCGACCGGCGTCTCCGCGCCCACTGAGGAGCGTTCTGCGCCACCGGCGCCGCAGCGTGATGAGGAGGAGCGGCCCGTCCCGGCATTGCCGACGACAGGCGCGGCCGCGCTCTCCGCGGCGGCGGCGGCGTGGATGGTGAGCGGCGCCTTCAGCGGGGTGGCGGCACACTGGTGCGCGCTGCTCGGCGTGCTCATCGGCGGCGGCATGATCGCGCTGGGGCAGCGAATGCGCAGTGGCATCCCCGCATACCTGGTCGCCCCACTGGCCGGGCTGGTCGGCGCCATCCTGGTGGCGCCCGACACCGGCGGGTCGACGGGGCTGGCGGCGCAGATCGGCGAGGCGGTGAAGAACGGCGGTCTGCTGCAGCCACCGGTGTCCTTCGACCCGGGCTGGCGCTTCGTGCTGGTCGTCCTCTTCGCGCTGCTCACCGCGGGCGCGGCGGCGGTGGCGAGCAGCACCCGGCGTCCCAAGCTGGGCGTGCTGCTGCCCATGCCGCTGACCCTGCTGGCCGCCCTGGTGCAGCCCGACAGCGCGGAGATCGTCAACGTCGTCGTCGCCGTGGTCTTCGCCGCCTCGGCGATGACGGTCGCCTACGGTGCGCAGCTCGCCGCCGACGGCGAGCTGGGTGCGGGCTTCGAGAGCCGGCGGATCATGCGCGGCATCGCGCTGGCGGCGGCGCTGGCCGTCGGGCTCGGCGTCGTCTCGAAGGCGAGCTTCCTCTTCCCCCAGCCCGACCGCAGCCACGTGGTGCCACCGCAGCGGCCGCCGACGCCGCCCGACCCGCCCGACCGCGTCCTCTTCAGCTACACGGCGTCGCGTCCAGGCCTGCCTCTCGACCTCGGCGTCATCGACGTGTACGACGTCAAGGCCGGCGCGTGGGAGCTGCCCCCCTACGACCCCTCGCGCTTCGACGTCCTGCATCCGCCGCAGACCATTCCCGGCACGACCGCCGGCGGCAAGCTGCCCACGGCCAGCGCGACGATCACCATGGTCAACGCCGACGGCCACTCGATGCTCGCCCTCGCCGGGGTGAGCCGCATCAGCGGCACCGACCAGGTGGTCGACTACGACCCGCGCACCCAGGAGCTGCGCCTCGCCGAGAAGCCCGTGTACGACGGGCTCAAGTACACCGTCGTCGGCCTGGCGCCGCCCACGGGACGGGAGCTGGGCACCGCACCGCCGGCAGGACCGGCGTTCCAGCAGTTCCTGGTCGCACCCAAGATGCCCGCCCAGGTGTCGCAGCTGCTCGACAAGTACGCCAACCTGGCCATCAAGGAGAACGTCCCCCAGGACGCCTTCGACCGCCTGCAGTACCTGCGCCAGGCGCTGTACGACAAGGTCGTCGCCGCGGGGGCGGGCAAGCCGGTCGACGTCTCGGCGCAGCGCGTGGTGCAGATGCTGGGCGGCGCCAACGCGTCGCCGTACGAGATCACCGCCGCCGAGGCGCTGCTGGCCCGATGGGCCGGTGTGCCCAGCCGCATGGCCTACGGGTACTTCGGCGGCGACCGGCAGCCCGACGGCAGCTACCAGGTGCGCCCGCGCAACGCCTCGACCTGGCTGGAGGTGTACTTCCCCGGCTACGGCTGGGTGCCCATCGTGGGCACACCGCCCAAGGCGCAGCCCAGCCTCAGCACCAAGCCGAAGAACGACGTCAACGCCCAGGTCTCCGACCAGCTGGCGCTCGTCGTCTACATCCCGACGCGGCATCCCAGCTTCCTCGCCCTCTACGAGTACGTGCGCTGGTACCTGGAGCGCGTGGGGCCGATCGTGGCCGGGCTCGCGCTGCTGGTCGCCTGCTATCCGTTCGCGCTGAAGCGCCTGCGCAGCCGCAGGCGGCGAAAGTGGGCGCGGGCGCGCGGCTACGCGGCGCGCATCGGCGTCGCCTACTGCGAGCTGCGCGACGCCGCGCGCGACCTCGCCATCGGCAATCCGGCGGCGACTCCGATCGCCTTCCTCGGCGCCGTGGCGGACGACCCCGAGCACACCGAGCTGGCCTGGCTGGTGTCGCGCACGCTGTGGGGCGACCTGCGCCGCGACCTGCGCATCGAGGACGTGGAGGCCGCCGAGCGCCTCGCCGCCTCGGTGCGCCGCCGCCTGGTGCGCGCCCAGCCCGGGCTCAGCATCGTGCTCGGCGCCATCGCGCGCACCTCCCTGCGCGACCCCTACTCGCGCGACATCCCCAACCTCTGGCGGGAGCTCCCCGGCCTTCGCGGGGTGCTCGACACGCTTGCTCCGTGGCGCAATCGCCGCGGAGGTGGCCGCGCCGTGCGGCGGCGCACCGCGGTGGCGGTGGGCGCGGCGGGGCTGCTGGCCATGCTGCTCACCACCTGCGGCGGCGCCGCCGGCGGTGCCGCGTCGAAGCCCGCCGTCCCCGCCGACCTGGTGCCCGCGGCGCTGGGACGGCTGCACTTCCAGCGCGAGCCGGTCGCCGAGGCGCAGTTCGCCAAGGCTGGCGGCGACTCGCTGGTCACCGGCGGGCGCGTCTACACCGTGCGCCACGACGACGTGGTCGAGGGCGACGTGCAGGTGGAGCGCTTCACCTCCGACGTGGACACCGAGGACCTGCAGGACTCGCGCACGGTGTACTGCACCGAGAACAGCGACGACTGCAGCGGCGACCAGGCGTTCAAGGGCATCCAGGCCGACATCGGCAACAGCCGCTTCCAGCGCGTCTACGTCGACGGCTGGCGCGGCTACCTGATGACCCTCAGCGACCAGCGCATCTACCTGTGGTTCCCGCCGCACACGCAGACGATGGTGCTGATGGTGCTGCGCAGCGGGTTCACCCAGCAGTCGAGCGACGCGCTCTTCCACGCGCTCGTCGACAGCGAGCAGCACCGCACTCCCGTGAGCGTTCCCATCCCGAACGAGGCCGGACAGTCATGACCAAGCCAGCCCGTCTCCGCCGCCGCCGCGCGCACCTCCCCCTGCGCGCCGCCTTCGCGCTGGCCGCGGCGCTGACCGCCTGCGGGCCCAGCGTCCCCCTCGACGCCGGCGTGCAGCAGCAGCCGGTGGCCATCGGCTTCGGCGTGCAGGGACGGCCCTCGCCGTCCGTCGCGGCAGCGCAGCCGATCCCCTATCTCGTCAACATCACGCCCAACTTCCCCGCGCCCCTGGTGGTGCCGCCGCTGCCTCTGCCGGGGCTGGTCATCCCGCCGCAGGTGCCGCCGCCGCCGTGCCCCAGCGCGCCGCTCACCGCCTTCCCCGCCATCCCCGCCGACATCACCCCCGGCCAGCCGCCGGTGGGCGCGACCTACCAGTTCCGCTACAGCGGCACCGAGGTCTTCAACCCGAACACCCCGCAGGCCAAGAGCGTGCAGCTGCCGGCCACCGGCACCCGCACCGTCACCAACGTGAGCCCGGTGCAATCGGACGGCAGCTGGACCTTCGACGTGGTCGAGACCTACAACGGCAGCCGGGTCACCACCACCTACCACGTCGTGCCCAACGGCACGTCGGCGCCCCAGGCCCCCCAGCCGCCGCAGCAGACGCTGATCGCGTCTCCCTCGCCGTCGCCGCCACCGCCGCAGAACGGCAACCTGCAGAGCGGCCTGTTCCTGCAGAGCATGACCGACGCCAGGCCGGACGGCAGCAGCGACGTCTTCCATCCCACCCCCGAGGTGCTGCTCATGCCCTTCCCGGCGCAGCAGGCCCTCGTCTACCAGGGCGGCGGCGTCGACGGCAGCAACCGCGAGGCGATGGAGGAGGACCCGCAGGGCGGCGTGATCCACGACCGCGCCCGCGTCGACGCCTGCGGAACGGTGCTGGACAGCTGGCAGGCGGAGATCCAGGGGCAGATGGGCGACGCGCGCACACCGGCGTCGCCGGCGTCGAAGACCTTCGACCTCACCATCGACGTGGGGACGCAGTTCGGCGGCCTCCTGCTCGGTGAGCACCTCGTCGAAAAGGGCACCGACGACGACTCCGGCCAGCCCTTCACCTACGACCTGACGGCGACCATCGACAGCGCCCCCAAGCAGTCGCAGGTGGCGCAGTGAACCGCCTCGCCACCCTGCTGCTGCCGCTGGCCGCGCTGCTGCTCGCGGCCTGCGGCGACTCGCGCCTCGACGCCACCCTGATCGACTACGAGAACCAGGGCGACGGCCAGGTCCCCTACTTCGAGCCGCCGGCAGGCTGGTCGCTGGCGTACACGTGGGATTGCAGCACCGAGCGGTCGCAGAACCCCACCGTGTCGACGCAGTTCGCCTTCGTCGTCTTCAACGCCGACGACACCTCGCTGGCGTCGGAGCATCCCACCCTGCAGCGCGAGGGCCTCAAGGGCTCCGGGACGCTGCACTACGCCCGAGGCGGCGCCTACTACATCCGCGTGACCTCGCCCTGCGACTGGCGGATCAAGACGATCAAGGAGGTGCATCCGTGACCGCGCAGCGCCGCCTCTGCGCCGCCCTCGCCGTGACCGTGTGCGCAGCCGCCCTGGCGACGGCCCGGCCGGCCGCACCGGCGGACGCGCAGCCGGCTCCCCCGCCGCCGGGCTGGCAGGACTCGCCCTACATGCCCGACGAGGCCGCCGCCGTGGCCGGCAAGGAGTACGGCAACAGCAGCAACTACACCACCTTCTTCCAGCACTGCGCGCAGCTCGGCCTGAGCTGGGCCTACGTCTTCGTCACCTGGAGCGACCTGGAGACGCAGTCGGGGTCGATCGACCTCTCCGCGCTGGACGGCATGATCGAGACGGCGCACGCCAACGGCGTCCACCTGATGATGCAGGTGCAGACGATGGGCGACTGGGACCTGCCCGGCCCGGCGCAGACCGCGGCCAAGGGACTGCGCCGCACCAACAGCTCCAACGGTCCCTTCGTCACCGCCTGGCCGTACGCCGCGCCGGGGATGAACATCGACGCCTCCATCCCCTTCTGGAAGACGCTGGTGAGTCGCTACGCGCCCAGCGGCACGCTGGCCAGGGAGCAGGGCTGGAGCGACGGCTACGGCGTCTCCTACTACGAGGTGGAGAACGAGCCGGACTTCTTCCCCTGGGTCGACGGCAACTGGGAGTACTTCAGCAAGGACTACGCGCTCTACCTCTCCCACCTCAAGCCGGCGCTCACCGCCATCGACCCCAGCGTGCGCCTGGTGGCGCCTGCGATCAGCAGCGGCCCGGACAGCAACCCGAGCAACGACCAGGGGATCTACTTCCTCGACAGCCTGCTGAGCACGTCGCCCTCGACGCTGCTCTTCGGCTCCGACCAGTACGACGCCACGGTGGCGGCCGGCGCGCCCATCCTCGGCGGCGGTCCGTACATCGACGTCTACTCCTTCCACCAGGACCTGGCCAACCCGACCACCACCTACCCGCACGACCGCGCTCTCGCCGTGCGCTCCGAGGTGCAGACGTACAGCACCCAGGCAACCTACCCCAGCAACGCGTCGGCGCCGATCTGGTCCTCGGAGGGCAGCGCCAACGAGTACAGCGGCAGCACGTCGACGAGCACCCAGTACGCGTGGGCCGAGGAGCAGCTCGCCCTCGACGACTTCGCCGCCGGCGTGCAGCGGATGAACTGGGACCTGGGCACCGACGGGCAGAACAGCGGCGTCGACCTGCGCACCGAGGCGATCGGCAAGGCGACCATGGCGATGGACACGTACTTCCCCACCGCTCAGGGCGTCACCGACATCTCGGCGTCGCTGACCGCGTCGGCAGGGCAGACCATGGCGGCGTACTCCTGGACCAACCCGCAGACCAACCTGCGCTCGGTGGCGCTGTGGGCGCAGGACTTCGCCCAGGGGTCGGGGAGCAGCGCGCCGGCCTTCACCGTCGACGTGCCGGTGAGCACGCCGTACGCCACCGTCGTCGGGTCGGACTGGTCGACCGTCACCGTCGCCGCCACCAACGGCAGCGTGCCGGTGCAGGTGTCGCGCGGCGATCCCTCGCCGGTGGTGATGGTGATCGAGCAGAAGGCGGCGCCGCATCTCCACGTGCGGACCCAGGCGTCATGATCGGCGTGCAGGCTGCCAGGCGCCGCGGCCGCGGCCACACGCCGGGCATGGTCAACCTCGCCGGCGCGATGATCGTCACGCTGATCGTCGCCGTGCTGGCCCTGCGCGCCAGCCCCAGCACGCCGCCCGAGATCGCCGAGTTCGCCCCCACCGCGCACCAGCAGATCAAGAACGCGCCGCCCGAGCAGAACTCGACGGTGGGCAAGGGTCCCGGCGTGGGGAACGGCCTGGCCACGCCGACGCCGACGCCACCGCCGACGGCGCCGGCCGCCGCGCAGGCGGCACAGCCGACGCCGCCGCCGCAGGTGAACCACTGCGTCGGCACGCCGCCGCGGCAGATCGAGGACCCGCAGTCACCGCCGTGCGTGCCATTCTGGAGCGGCACCAACCCGGGCGCGACCTACAAGGGCGTCACCGCGTCGACGATCACGGTTGCGCTGCCCACCAGCGACGGCAGCCTGCCGCAGTGGGAGCAGGACCTGGCGACGTTCTTCAACGAGCGCTTCGAGTTCTACGGGCGGAAGATCCAGCTCGTCGCCTTCCAGGACCCCGGCAACCACGCCGACGCACCGCCGGAGAGCTCGTACCAGTCGGAGGCCACCGCGGTCGACCAGCAGATCCACGCCTTCGCCTCGCTGAACATGACCGACAGCGGCGGCGGCGAGATCACCTACTACGACGACCTGGCCAGCGAGGGCATCATCAGCGTGGGCAGCGAGAACGTGATGCGCGAGGGCGAGGGCCATGCCGACGCCCACGCGCCCTACGAGTGGCGCCTCTTCCCCGGGTTCGACGTGGTTGCCGACACCTACGGCAAGTACGTCTGCACCTCGCTGAAGGGCGGCGTGGCCAGCCACGCGGGAACCGGCATCCAGGGCAAGCCGCGCGTCTTCGGCATGCTGGTCACCAAGTACACCGACAACTTCGCGCCGGACGTCTCGCCGATCACCGACGAGCTCAACGCCTGCGGCATCACCATCGCCGACACCGAGACGCAGACCTACGACCTCAACCAGTGCGACTCCTGCTTCGCCCAGGAGAGCCAGCAGGTGATGCTCAACTTCCGCCAGAAGAACGTGACCAGCATCCTGTGCGTCTGCCACGCGGCGCCGATGTGGCTGGGCGACATGCCCGCCGCGCAGAGCCAGAGCTACTTCCCCGAGTGGGTGATGAGCGGCTACGGCATCTACGACTGGGACCTCAACCAGCAGGCCTTCGGCGGCCCGGTGAAGCAGGAGGTGGCGGACGAGTTCGGCCTCAGCTGGGCCAACAAGTCCATCCCCACCAACCAGCTGCCGATCATGGCCGCCATCCACGAGGTCGACCCCACCTACAACCTCAGCGACAGCGACGCCCACCAGGACACCCGCGACTACCTGGGCATGCTGATGCTGGCGTCGGGCATCCAGATGGCGGGCCCCAACCTCACGCCGCAGACCTTCCAGGCGGGGCTCTTCAAGACGCAGTTCCCCGATCCCGGCGCCGACGGACCTCCGTACTACCAGGCCGAGGTCGGCTTCGGACCCAGCCACTCGTTCTTCCACAGCTCATCGGCGATCTGGTGGAGCAACAGCGACGCGTCGACGTGGGGCGGCGGCGCGGGCGCCTTCTGCTGGTCGGACCACGGCGTCCGCCAGCCGCAGCAGGCATGGAAGCTGCCCGACGACGCGCAGAAGGAACCCTGTTACTGAAGGGAGCAGGCATGACGGTGATCGACAGTCCGGCGGCGACGAGCGTGGTGCTCGACCTGCAGCGTCCCCGCGCGCGTTTCCCGCGCATCCACGAGGGGCGCTACGAGGTCGACCCTGTGGGCAGCGGCATCGCCCCGGTGGCGCCGCGGCTGGTGGAGACGGCGCGGCGTGCGGGCATCCGCTTCCTGCGCATCGGCCTCGGCATCTGGCTGCCGGGACCGACCTTCGAGCCGGGCAAGGCCGTCGCCGAGCGCGAGTGGTTCCACGGCTCGACGCTGCAGGACGTCGCCGACGACTCGCTGTACGACTGGACCCACCTCGACCGCAACCTCGACATCTGCGTCGCGCTCGGTGTCGAGGAGGTGCTCTTCAACGTCGACTACATGCCGGCGACGCTGTCCGCCAGGCGCAAGCCGCCCAAGCTGCCGCGCGCCATCCGCCACATCGCCCAGGGGTACAGCTTCCCCGACGGCGTGCGCTCCTCCCCGCCCAGGGACCCCGAGGTCTTCGCCGCCGCGAGCCTGCGCGCGGTGCGTCACGTCGAGAGCCGCGGGCTGCGCATCCGCGCGGTGGAGCTGTGGAACGAGCCCGACCTGCCGCTCTTCTACACCGGCAGCTTCGAGGAGTTCTGGCGGATGTACGCGCCCTTCGCGCGGGTGATGCGCGAGGCGGGGCACAGGGTCGGCGGACCGTCGTGGGCGCACGTGCTGCAGCCCGAGCTGTGGCGCGACGAGTTCATCGCCCGCTGCGCGCGTGAGCAGGTGCCCCTCGACGTCTACACCTGGCACCGCTACCCGCGCTCGCCGCAGACGGTCATCGACTGCGCGCGCGCCATCCGGGAGCTTCTCGACCGCAACGGGTTGCAGGCGACCGAGAGCGTCATCGACGAGTGGGGCTACAACCTGCACGAGGGCGAGCCCGGCTTCTGGGGCAGCGCCGCCATGGCGGCGTTCATGGCCACGGCGCTGGTGGGACTGGTGGACGCCGGCGTCGCCGCGCAGGCGGGCGGCCTGCTCTGCGACCCCGCGCCGCTGCCGCTCGACGGCGAGCGCATGCTCGGCCTGGCGCGACGCAACGGCGAGCCCAACCCCGTCTTCCACTGCTTCGCCGCCTACGAGGACTTCCAGCAGACACCGATGCGCATCCCCGTCGACGGCGACCCCGCCGGTGTGCTCGCCGGCACGGACGAGGAGTCGACGCGGCTCGGCGTCATCATCTCCAACGCCGAGGACACGCCGCGACGCGTCGCCCTCTCGCTGCGCGGCGCCGAGTGCGACGCCGAGCTGCGGTTGCTCACCCAGCAGAGCTTCGACCGGGACGGCGGCTTCGAGCCGGCCGTGGCCCTGCGCATCGGCGGCGACCCGGTCGAGGTGGAGCTGCCGCCACGCACCATGGCCGTGGTCGGCGGCGCGCTTCTCGGCCCGGATGCCAGGCAGGTTGTCGTATGAGCAGAGGTGCTGGGCTATGATCGCCACCGTGATGGCGGAGACCGACGGCCGGCCCGGACAGCAGCTGATCACCAAGACGTCGCTGGCCGCCAAGGTTGCCGACGCCCTGGTCGCCTACATCCTCCAGGAGGGGATGCACGAGGGCGACCTGCTGCCCTCGACCGCCGACCTCGCCGAGCGCTACGGGGTGAGCCGCACCGTGGTGCGCGAGGCGATCGCCGACCTGGCCGGCCGCGGGCTGCTGCAGCGGGGCCAGGGCAAGGAGACCGTGGTCCTCAACCCCGGGGCCAGCCAGCTGCACGGGCTGCTCGAGTTCCGCGTGCTGCGCGACGGCGTGAGCGCCGAGCAGGTGCTGGAGACGCGCCGCGCCATCGAGGGCATCACCGCGCGCCTCGCCGCCGAGCGGCGCAGTGACGACGACCTGGCCACCATGCGCGAGGCGCTGTCGCTGATGACCTCCGCGCCCGACGACACCGCCTACCACGACGCCGACGTGCGCTTCCACCACCAGCTCGCGCTGAGCACGCGCAACCCGCTGATCGCGCTCATCTTCGAGGGCATCGAGAGCCTGGTGCGCGAGCAGCGCATCCGGGCGACGCAGGGACGGCGGGCGCGCGGCGAGGCCTTCGAGCCGATCCACGAAGCGCATCGCGCCATCTACGACGCCGTGGCCAGGGGCAATCCCGCCAAGGCGGAGCAGGCGATGCTGGCCCACCTGATGCAGACCGAGGAAGGGCTCGAGGCGCTGCGCTCGATGCGCGGCAAGGGCGGCGGCGCGTCGCGCCGCGGCGGCTCAGCTGGACAGCGCCGCGTGGCGCGCTGAGGAGACGCGCACCGTCGCGTCGTCGCGCGTCCACAGCTCGGGGAGCAGGGACGTGCCCAGACCCTCGCCCTCGGTGGGCCAGAGGTGTCCGCGCTCGAGTCGTGGCAGCTCGGTGACCAGCAGCGGGTACCAGTCGCTGTAGTAGGCGCGCACCACCTCCTGCAGCATGGCGTTGGGCTGGCTGACGCCGAAGTGCACGCCCAGCGCCAGGTTGATCGGCCCCGTGCAGTCGTGCGGCGCCACCGGGACGTGGTACGCGTCCGCCATGGTGGCGATCTTGCGCGCCTCGCTGAGGCCGCCGACCCAGCCGAAGTCGAACATCACGTAGCCGAAGCAGTGCTGCTCCAGCACGCTGCGGAAGCCGTGCTTGCCGGAGATCAGCTCGCTGGCGATGGTGGGGATGCGCGTGGCCCGCGCGAAGGCGGCCAGCTCGTCGATGTCGTCGATGCGCAGGGGGTCCTCGAACCACATCGGCTCGTACTCCTCCACCGCACGGGCGATGCGCTTGGCGGCGGCGAGCATCCAGCGGCTGTGCATCTCCAGGGCGACGTCGATGCGGTCGCCGACCGCGCTGCGGATCTTCTCGAAGGGCGCGCAGCCCTTGCGCAGGTCCTCGGCGCTGATCATGGCGCCGTCGCCGGCGACCGCGTACTCGTCGAAGGGCCAGATCTTCATCGCAGTGAAGCCCTCGTCGAGAAGGCCCTCGGCCAGCTCGCCGGCGCGATGCAGGAAGGCGTCGAGGTCCTCGTACGGGCCGCGACCGCCGAGGTTCGACCAGGTGCGGTTGTCGAGCGTCCCGGCGATGGGCTTGCGCGCGTAGCCGTAGCCGCCGCAGGTGTTGTACGCGCGCACCGACTCGCGGGTGCGCCCGCCGAGGAGCTGGTAGAGCGGCTGGCCGCACGCGCGAGCGGCGATGTCCCACAGCGCGTTGTCGAGCGCCGACGCGCCGCGCGTCTCGGCGCCGATGCCGCCGAAGCGCAGGTAGAAGCCGTAGAGCTCCTTCCAGTGGCGCTCGATGCGCAGCGGGTCGGCGCCGAGCAGGTACGGCGCCGCCGTCTCGTGGATGTACGAGGCCACCGCCTCGGGGCCGAAGAAGGTCTCGCCGGTGCCGGTGATCCCCTCGTCGGTGAGCACCTCGACCCAGCAGAGGTTGGGAAACTCGCCCAGGCTCAGGGTGCGGATCTCGACGATCTTCACGCCGCGTCCTCCTCGTTCCAGTGCAGCACCACCTTGGCGGAGTCGCCGCCGAGGAAGCGGTCGAAGGCCGCCTGCGCCTGTGCGGCGGGGAACTCGTCGCCGACCAGGCGGCGGATGTCGAGGCCGCAGCGCTGCAGGTCGAGCATCGCCGGCCAGTCCTCGGTGGCGTAGTACCAGGCGCCGGTGTAGGTCACCTCGCGGTGCACGACGCTCGCCGACGGGCGGATCGCAGCAGTGCCGCACTCGCCGGACTGCAGCACGGTGCCGCCTGGTTCGGCGAGGTCGAAAGCACGGTCGATGCACTGCGGGGTGCCGGTCGCCTCGATGACGAGGCGCGCCGGTGGTGGCGTGGCGTCGGGCGCCACCGCCGCGACGGCGCCGAGCGCGACGGCCGTGGCGCGGCGGGCCGCGGAGGGCTCGACGCCGATGACCTCGCACCCCTGCAGCGCGCGCACGGCGACGTGGGCGAGACCCACAGGGCCGAGGCCGATGACGACGACGCGGTCCCCCGGCGCCGTCGGTGCGCGGCGCAGGGCGCGCGCGGGAACGCCGAGGGCGTCGCCGCTCAGCAACGCACCGGTGACCGCGTCGGTGCCCGCGGGCAGCCGTCGCAGCGTGCGCAGCCCGGCGACGACGTAGTCCGCGTGCATGCCGACCTGCACCGACGGGCCCTCGGCGCAGCGCGTCTCGACGCCCGCGCGGCATGGCCCGCAGTCGCCGCAGCCGCGGATCGCGGACACGCCGACGCGCTCTCCCACGGCGACGTCCGCTCCCTGTGGCGCTGACACGACGACGCCGCAGGCTTCGTGGCCCGCGTTGCCCGCCATGCCGGCGGCGACCGCGCCGCGCTCGCTGCCGCACAGCGCGCTGCACTCCACGCGCACCAGCGCCTCGCCCGCGCCCGCGACCGGAACCGGCGCCTCGACCAGCTCGACGCGCCCCTCGCCGCGCAGCCGCAGCGCGCGCATCAGCGAGGGCGGCGCCAGCGGCTCGACGATTGCGCGCACGACGAGCTCAGCGGCGAGGGTCGACGACGACCTTGATGGCCGCGTCGCGCGCCTGCGCCAGGGCCAGGAAGGCGTCCTGCGCCTCGTCCATGCCCACGCTGCGGTCGACCAGCCCGGGGATGGGCGATCCCGGCGCGGCGACCAGCTCGACGGCGCGCGCGAAGTCGGGCTCGTCGTAGCAGAAGCTGCCCAGCAGCCGCTTCTCCGGCACCACCAGCTCGTACAGGCCCAGCTCGACGCGCGGCGCACCCAGGCCGACCACGACGACCGAGCCGCCGCCGCGCACCGCGGCCAGCGCACCGCGCAATGTCGCGGCGATGCCCACCGCGTCGACGATGGTGTCGAAGGGCCCCGCCGCGCTCATCGCCTCGGGCGACGCGGCGCGCAGCCCGAGCCCTTCGGCGGCGCGCAGGCGATCCTGCTGGAGGTCGGACACCCACACCTCTGACGCGCCGTCGAGTCGCGCGACGTGCCCGCAGAGCAACCCGATCGGCCCCGCGCCGACGACGCCGATGCGCTGCCCCCGCTCGACGCCGGCGAGCCGCATGCAGTGCACCGCCACCGCGGTGGGCTCGACCATGGCGCCCTGCTCGACGGGCAGCGATCGCGGCAGCGCCACGACGTTGCGCGCACGCACGCCAAGGCGCTCGGCGAAGGCGCCCTGCAGGGTCGGGGTGACGCCGACGATGGTGCGGTTCTCGCAGAGCGTCACCCGTCCGGCGCGGCAGGGAGCGCACTCACCGCAGAACAGCAGCGGGTTGAAGGTGACCGGGTCGCCGGGCTGCACCGCGCTGACGCGCTCGCCGGTGCGCGCCACGACGCCGCTCGCCTCGTGTCCCATCACCATGCCGAGCGCGCGGCGCCCGGACTCGCCGGAGTAGCCGTGCACGTCGCTACCGCAGATGCCCACGGCGTGCATGTCGATGACCACGTCGTCGGGACCGCAGACGGGCTCGGCGACGTCGTCCACGACGATCCGGTTGTGCTCGCGGAAGACCAGTGCTCGCAACGGAACTCCCTCCCTTGGCGGGTTGTGTCAGTCGAAGTGCAGGATGGTGCGGATGCCCTCGCCGCGCGCCTGCGCCGCGAAGGCGTCCTCGACGGCGGCGAGCGGTGCGTGGCCGGTGATCATGCGCTGCAGCGGCAGCGTGCCGTCGACGGCGAGCCTGGCCAGGGCGGCGAGGTCGACGGCGGGACGCACCTCGCCGGTGAGGCAGCCGACCAGCTTCTTGCCCTGGCCGGCGAGGAGCAGCACCGACTGGCGCAGCTCCACGTCGATGGGCGGTGCGCCGACGTAGACGCCCGTGCAGCCGCGGTCGAGCAGCGAGAACACGGACTCGATGGCGGCCGGCGCGCCCGAGGCCTCGATGACGGCGTCGAAGCCGAAGCCGCCGCTCACGGCGAGCAGCTCGTCCCTGGCGCCGTCGGCGGTGGGGTCGATCGAATGCGTGGCGCCGCATTCCCGTGCGGCGGCGCGGCGCTCGGGGTTGGGATCGGCGGCCACCACCGGCGAGCCGCCCACCATGCGTGCCGCCATCACCGCACTGAGCCCGACGCCGCCGCACCCGAAGACCAGCGCCGACATCCCGGGACGCAGCCCGGCGGTGTTGACCACCGCGCCATAGCCTGTCACCACCGCGCAGCCGATGATCGAGGCGGTGTCGAGGTCGAGCCCGTCGGGGACTGGCGCCAGCGCGGCCTCGAGCACGACGGCGTGGCCGGCGAAGAGCCCGGAGTTGAACCCGGCGTAGAGCGGCTCGCCGGCCGCGTCGTGGAGGCGGGCGCTGCCGTCCGGCATCACCCCCTGGCGGCGGCCCTCGCGGTGGCAGTACACGCCCTCGCCGCGCTGGCAGCGGACGCAGCGACCGCACGGCGCCACCGAGGAGATCATCACCCGGTCGCCCGGCTGGACACCGTGCACACCGGTGCCCGTGCGCACCACGACCCCGGCGCCCTCGTGGCCGGGGATGCCGGGGAGCGGGGCGGGCAGGACGCCGCGCGCCAGCGACATGTCCGTGTGGCACACGCCCACCGAGCGCAGCGCGACCACCACCTCCCCCTCCCGCGGCTCGTCGACGCGCACCTCCTCGATGCGCACCGGCTCGGCGACGTCGCGCACCACCACGGCGGGGGTGGTCAGCAGTGTGCCCATGGACTTATATGATAAGCAGCCAGGAGGCGCCGCGTACAGGGCTCACCGCGGCGCCCCTGCGGCCGCCACGACCCGAGCGGCCAGCTCCAGCGTGGCCGCCGCGCCGGCCATGTCGGACTCGCACGCCACACCGCCGCCGGCGACCGCCCGGAAGTGCTCCAGCTCGGGCACGAAGCCCATGGTTGTGCCGGTGAAGTTGGCGGGCAGCGGCACCGTGTAGTTGGGCAGCGACACCTGGGTCGGCCCGTGGGCCGGGCGATGGATGAGCGTGTCGAGGTTGTCGACGCACACCGAGGCACCCCCGCCATAGAGCTCGACGCGCTCGTTGTGCTGCGACCAGGCTCCGACGGTGCCCACCTGGAAGGTGAGCAGCGCGCCCGTGGCGGTGCGGGCGAGGATGGCCAGGGCGTGCCCGCGCTCGCCGTCGCCGCTGTGCTCGGCGCTCAGCTCGGCCACCTCGCCGGCGAGGAAGCGGGCCAGGTCGAGGGGATGGCAGACGTTCTCGACGACGTACTCGTCGAGCGGCAGCCGCATGCGGCCGACGACGAACTTCAGCGAGGCCATGCGCAGCCCGCCGAACTCCTCGCTCCGCGCGATCTCCCGGGCACGCCGGTAGGTGGGCGCGAAGCGCTTCATGAAGCCGACCATCACCGGCACGCGGCGCTCCGCGGCGAAGGCGGCGAGGGTGCGCGCCTCGGCGGCGTTCGCCGCGCCCGGCTTCTCGGTGAACACCGGCAGCCCCGCCTCGACGCAGCGACGCACGATGGGCGCGTAGGCGTCCGGCGGGACGCACACCACGACCGCGTCGAGGCCGCCCGCGTCGAGCATCGCGCCGACGTCGTCGTGCGCCCGCTCGGCCCCGAGACGCCGCGCCGCCGCCTGGGCCTGCTCCAGATGGCGCGTGCAGACGGCGACGGGCTCGAGCCCGGCCGGACGCAGCGCCGGGTGCAGCGACGTCGAGGCGTGGCGGCCGGCGCCGACGAGACCGACGCGGAGCGGCGGTGTGCCGGCGCTCACCCACCGGTCCTCAGCACCGCCGCGCCGCGTGGCGGCAGCCGTGGCGACCAGTCGCGCGCACCGCGCAGCCGCACCTGCTCGTGCTGCGACTCCTGGCGGAAGGCGAGCAGCACGGCCTCACCGCCCGGCTCGGAGAACTCCAGGCAGTCCCAGGCGCCGAGCGGTGTCGCGCCGTCGCCGCGCAGCCGCCGCACCTCCCCGTCGAGGAGGTGGCGCAGGCTGCGGTGCTCGGCGAGGAAGTGCGCCGCGCGACGGCGCGTGGCGGGCGACCACTCCGAGATGCGGTCCATGATGCCGAAGACTCCGCTGAGCATTCCCGCGAACCACTCGTCGGGATAGTCGTCGCCGTCGCCGCCCCGCTGCGGCGAGAGGCTCAGGTAGCGGAACTGCGCGGGCAGGATGGCGGCGGCGCCTGCCAGGGTGTGGCGGACGATGCCGGGCGAGAAGGTCTGGTCGGAGATCCACTGCGAGTCGGCGCGGCTCAGCATCTCGACGTCGACGCGGTTGCCGCCGCCCGCGCACATCTCCAGGCGCAGGTCGGGATGGCGGCGGCGCAGCTCGTCGAGGACCGCGTACACGCCGTTGACGTGCCCCAGCTCGCGGCGCTCGTCGCCGCTCCAGTAGCCGAGCGGCGCGTCGGCGTTGAAGTCCCACTTGATCCAGTCGAGGCCCCAGCGCGACACCGCACCGCTGAGCGTCTCAACCGCCCAGTTGCGCGCCTCTGCAATCCCGAAGTCGACGAGGCCGAGGCGGTCCTCGGGATGGCGGAGGATCCATTGCGGATGCTCGCGCCAGACCCGCGATTCGGGATGCGCGCGTTCCGGCTCGAACCACAGCCCGAAGAGCAGGCCGGCGTCGTGCACGGCGCCTGCCGTCGCCTCCAGGCCGCGGGGGAAGCGGTCGCGATCGACCTCCCAGGTGCCGATGCCGGCGGTGGAGAACTGCAGCATGTCGTCGGTGCGCGGGCACGGGTACCAGCCGGCGTCGACGGTGAACACCTCGATGCCGATCTCGGCGGCGACGTCGAGGTGGCGCAGGAGACGTGGCTCGTCGACCTGCAGGCTCTCGTTGAAGAAGGAGTTGTAGACCGACCAGGGCGGCGAGGGTCGCGGCGTCATCGCCCGCAGGGCGCGGCGCACGGCGGCCCAGCCGTCGCCGCGGAAGCCGCCGACGAGCACGCGCGGAAGCTCCAGCTCCTCCCCCGCGCCGAGCTCCAGCTCGCGACCAGGACCGGCCAGGCGCAGGCGGTGCTCGCGGCCGGCCGGGTCGCGGCTGAAGTCGCCCTCCCAGAAGCCGCTCCACCCCAGGGCGACCCAGAGCCCCTCCTCGCCCCGCGCGTCGCTGAGCAGCAGGAAGGGCATCTCGGCGTCGGAGGAGCGCCCGCGCTGCGAGCCGAAGCGGACGTGGAGCAGCCGCTCGGGCAGCGGCATGGGCGCGCCGGGATTGAGCTGCGCGACGCTCGGCGCGTAGGCACGCGGCGGGAAGGTCGCCTCGAAGTGGCCGCCGCGCATGGTGTGGAGCAGCAGGCCGTCGCCGAGGAGGCGCAGGTCGAGCAGCGCGGCGCCGGCGCGCCCCGGGCCACGGACGCGCAGCCGCATCTCGACGCAGCCCGCGTCGAGGAGGCGCAGCGCCACCTCGTGGTCGACGGCCGCATGCGCCGCGGGCCCGGTGGCGATGCGCTCGACCATCCGCGGCGGGGCGCCCACAGCGAGGAGCGCCCCGGCAAGGTCGCGCGGAGCGGCGCCGCCCGTCGCGCCCATGCCGCCGCCGGCCTGTGCAACCGTTTGCATGGAAAGGCCAGCATGCCGCATCATTGGCCCCCATGTCCACCACCGCCGTGCCCCCGCCCGGGGCACCGCCGGCGGGCGACCGCGCCGAGGCCGAGATCGCCGCGCTGCTGCAGCGCTCCAACCAGCTCGGCGCCGACCGGCGGGTGACCAACTACGCGGGCGGCAACACCTCCTGCAAGGTCGCCGACGTCGACCCGGTGACCGGGGCGCCGCGCACCCTGCTCGCCGTCAAGGGCTCGGGCGGCGACCTGGGCACGCTGCGCCGTGAGGGCCTCGCCTTCCTCGACGCCGACCGCCTCCGCCTCCTCGACGCCCGCTGGACCCCAGAGGCGGACGACGACGACATGGTGCGCCTCGTCGAGTGCTGCCGCTGCCCCGACCGGCCCGGCGCCGCACCCTCGATCGACACCGCCATGCACGGCCTGCTCGACGCACCCCACGTCGACCACCTCCACCCCGACGCGGTGATCGCCTTCGCCACCGCTGCCGACGGCGAGGCGCTGGTGCGGCGCTGCTTCGGGAACGAGGTGGGCTGGGTGCCCTGGCAGCGTCCGGGCTTCGCGCTGGGACGCAGCATCGCCGAGCTGGCGCGGCGGAGCCCGTCGCTGCGCGGCGTCGTCCTCGGCGGCCACGGCCTGACCACCTGGGGCGACACCTCGGACGCGGCGCGCGACGCCTCGCTGGAGGTGATCCGCCGCTGCGAGCGCTTCATCGCCGAGCACGGACGTCCCGACCCCTTCGGCGCCGCGGTCGCCGCAGGCGCGCCGCTGGAACCGGCGCGGCGTCGCGCGATCGCCGCCGCGCTGGCGCCGCTCGTCCGCGGCCTCTGCTCCACCGACCGCCGCATGGTCGGCCACTTCTGCGACGACGACGCCGTCCTCGAGTTCCTGTCACACGAGGCAGCAACTCGGCTGGTGCCGCTGGGCACCTCGTGTCCCGACCACTTCCTGCGCACCAAGGTGCGGCCGCTGCTGCTCGACCTCCCGCCCGGCGCGCCCTTCGAGGCGCAGGTGGAGCGGCTGCGTGAGCTGCACGCGCAGTATCGCGACGACTACGCCGCCTACTACGCCCGCCACGCCACGCCGGACACCCCGCCGATGCGCGGCGCCGACCCCGCCATCGTGCTGCTGCCGGGCATCGGCATGTGGAGCTTCGGCCCCGACAAGCAGACGGCACGCGTCGCCGGTGAGTTCTACGTCAACGCCATCAACGTGATGCGCGGCGCCGAGGCGCTGTCGCGCTACCTGCCCATCGACGACGCCGAGAAGTTCGGCATCGAGTACTGGGCGCTGGAGGAGGCCAAGCTGCGCCGCCTGCCGCCGCCGCGACGGCTGGCCGGGCGCGTCGCCCTGGTCACCGGGGCGGGCTCGGGCATCGGCCTGGCCACGGCGCGCGCGCTGGCGGCGGAGGGTGCGGCCATCGTCGCCGCCGACCTCGACGCGGAGGCCGCCGCGCGCACCGCCGCCGAGCTGGGCGGCGACGACAGGGCGGTGGCCCTGGGCGCCGACGTGTCCGACGAGAACGCGGTGGACGCCGCCGTGGAGTCGGCGTGCCTCGCCTTCGGCGGTGTGGACCTGGTGGTCAACAACGCCGGCCTCTCGGTCAGCGCACCGCTCACCGAGACCACCGCCGAGCAGTGGGACCTGCAGTACGGCGTCATGGCCCGCGGCTCCTTCCTGGTCAGCCGCGCCGCGGCGCGGGCCATGATCGCCCAGGGCCTGGGCGGCGACATCGTCTACGTGGTCAGCAAGAACGCGCTCGTCGCCGGTCCCGACAACGTCGCCTACGGTTCCGCCAAGGCCAGCCAGGCCCACCAGGTCCGTCTCCTCGCCGCCGAGCTGGGCCGCCACGGCATCCGGGTCAACGGTGTGAACCCCGACGGCGTGGTGCGCGGCTCCGGCATCTTCGCCGGCGGCTGGGGCGCCCGCCGCGCCGCCATCTACGGCGTCCCCGAGGAGGAGCTGGGCCGCTACTACGCCTCGCGCACGCTCCTCGGCATCGAGGTCCTCCCCGAGCACGTCGCCGCCGCCGTCCTCGCGCTCTGCGGCGGCGAGCTCCCCGTCACCACCGGCGTCCTCGTCCCCGTCGACTCCGGCATCCCCGCCGCCTTCCCCCGCTGACCAGCGCCGGTCCACGGCGTACCATGGTGTGCCAATCGTGACCAAGGGCTCTATCACCATGGGCATCGCTGCTGAGGGCTCGCGCCGCAGGCAGAGAAGGCCCGGTCTCGGCAGCCTGCGCGATCACTTCACGGCCACCAGCCCGGGCTGATCGTCACGCTGAGCCGAATGGCTCGACTCCTGGCGCGTTCGCGGCGTCCTGCGCCCCATGCGTGCAACCTTCCTCGGCGGGCATGGTGACCCTAAGAGCGACACGGCTTGAACTGGACCCTGCAATCGCGAGGATGATCGAGGGCCCAGGAGGTACATTGTTGCCCTGGGACGTAATACCACAGAGCAAGATCGGGCGCTCCCGGCGGAGTACAGCGCATGACCTCCTTCCGACTAACCGTCAAGAACTTCCGCTGTTTTCCTGATCACAGCCCACTAAGGTTGACAGTTGCCCCGGGCTTTACTGCGTTTGCCGGCATCAACAATGCTGGTAAGTCGTCGATTCTCCGACTCTTCTGGGAGATGGGCGGCATCCTTCGCCTCCTAGCGCAAGCCCCCGGCAATTTCACGCAGGCCTTTCAGAGGATGGACGCAGTAGCTAATATCCAAACACTTCCCGGTGAGGACCCTTTTTCGAAGCTCAACGATCGGCCACTTGAGTTTGAGATCGCATGGTCAGCGCCGGATTTGCGGGAGGGCACAGGCAAGCTAGTCGACCATGCGATCACCATCCTCGTGCCGAGAGCGCGGGCCGGTTACTCCCTGCGGTATACCACCAGTGGTCCAGACATACCGTCCGCCACTGCAACGATCAGCGGCACGATTTTGGCCTTCCAGGGCCGGCCGACAGTGGACGCGAAACCTTTCTTCGATGCTTGTGCCTTGCTTGGTAATGGCTTATACCTTGGCCCCTTCCGCAACACAATCAATGCTGGCGGCGGGGAGCGGTACTTCGACGTGGTCGTGGGTCAGCAGTTTTCAGCGCAGTTTCATGAGTTCAAGTCCGGTGGGACCCCGTCACAGAATGAAGCCATATACCGTCTTCAGCAAGACATCACTCGCATCTTCGGCTTGACGAGCCTCGAGATCAATGCCGATCCCTCCCGGACTGCCTTGCAGGTCTTTGTCGACGGCCGGAGTTTCCGGCTAACCGAATTGGGCGCGGGTCTTGCCCAATTCATACTTGTCCTGGCCAATGTACTGGTACGGCAACCGCCCATCGTCTACATTGATGAGCCAGAGGCGAGCTTGCACCCTGCTCTGCAGCTTGACTTCCTCACAACACTCGCATCCTATACGACGACGTCCTCTGTCATGTTGGCGACACACAACCTTGGCCTGGCGCGTGCCTCCTCGGATCGAATCTACTCGTGCAGACGGGTGGCACTGGGCGTCACCGAGGTTCGACCGCTGGAGGCCACGCCACATCTAGCGGAATTCCTGGGCGAACTCGGCTTCTCGGCGTACCGTGATCTTGGGTATGAATCAGTGTTGCTGGTCGAAGGACCTTCGGATGTCAAGACGTTTCAGCAGTTGCTCCGGCTCTGGCGAAAGGATCACAACGTCGTGCTCCTGCCGCTCGGAGGCAGTTCGATGATCAATGCATCTGCGGAGGCCGAGCTGGTCGAGGTTGCTCGGATCGGGCCGAAGGTCGCTGCCGTTATTGACAGCGAACGCGAATCAAGAGGGGCGACACTCGCACCGGATCGGCAGGGGTTCATCGACACTTGTAATCGTCTCGGAATCGCCGTACATGTCTTGGACCGACGCGCCATCGAGAATTACCTATCCGACACCGCGGTGAAATCTGTCCTGGGGCAGCAGTACCGTGCACTTGGAGAATACGAGTCACTGCGAGATGCGCCCCTTGGATGGGCGAAGCGGGACAATTGGCGGATTGCGCGCGAGACGGAACAGGCCGACTTCTCACACACGGATCTAGGCCGACTCCTTGATGACCTTTGACTGGAGATCAGGCGTCGTGTCGCATCGACGCGTTGGAGAACCCGCTGGCGAGCCTCGTCGAGCCTCCTCGCCAGGGCGCTCAAGGCGGAGTTCTTCCTCCCTGACGCCGCCAAGGAGATCCTACTGCCGGTCTTGGCGAGGTTTTGCGCTTGCGGGGTCCAGGCAGCCGAGCGCGCGACGTGCATGCCTTCTCCCGTGAGGCCGTCGTCCATGTGAAGGACCAATCGCCAGGCCACCTCGGGCCAGAGCAGCCTTGGCCAGATTGGGGTCCGCCGTGCTCGACGGGCCGAGCCAGCCTCCCGGATCGGCTTCGTGTCTGGACGAGCAGGCGAATATCTGATAATCTGATTTGCCGTGAAGAACCTCACGGCGACCGAGGCGGCACGGCACTTTGCGGACGTGCTCGATGCGGTCGAGCATCAACATGAGACCTTCGTCGTGACCCGTGGCGGCCGAGCCGTCGCCTCCATCGGACCAGCCGGTGGAGGTGGTCGCGGGCTAAAGGAGGTTCTCATGAAGCACCGCGTGGACGCGGCGTGGCGTGCGGAGCTCGATGCCCTTCGCGAAGTCCTCGTGGCGGAGGAGCGGAGCTGGCGCGGCTGATCCTCGACACGACGATGCTCATCGGCGCTGAACGGCGACGCGCCAAGCTCGACGCGATCGTTCACGACGAGGACGACGTCTCGATGGCCGCCGTGACGCTTGCGGAGCTACTGGTCGGCGTTGCTCTGGCCGACGACCGGCATCGACCGAAGCGACAGGCTTTCGTCGACGACCTTGTCGCCGTCCTGCCGATCGAGACATACGATTCGGAGGTGGCCCGAATCCACGCCGGGCTACTCGCCCACACGAGGCGTGCCGGCCGGCCCAGGGGAGCACACGATCTCATCATCGCGGCCACCGCCGTCGCGCGGAATCGTGAAGTCGTCACCTTAGACGCCACCGGTTTCGTCGATCTGCCGGGCGTCCGGTTCCGGTCGTGACCAGGGAAGGACGGGCGGGCGAGGATCTGCTCCCGAATGGCCATCGCAGCGAGAGAAGACACCGCGAGTGTGTAGTACGAGCCGCAGCTACCGCCGGGCCGGCTGGCCGCCCATGACCAGGGCCGCGACCTCGGCCAGGTTGTCGCGGTAGAGCACGCGGGGGACGCCGAACCGCTCCGCCTCGGCGGCGATGTGGGAGTCGATGAGGCGGGCGTTGCGCCAGTCCTCGTCGCTGATGCGGCGGCGCGAGTGGGTGGGGCCTGTGAGGCGGTTGCGGTGCTCCAGCGGCGCCGGGGCGGCCAGCACGATGTGCGTCGAGACGGGGATGTCCCAGTAGAGCGAGGGCAGCAGGTGCGGGCCCTCGACGACCAGCGAGGTGCCCTCCTCCTGGGCGCGGCGGATGCAGGCGACGATCGCGGAGCGCAGGCGCTCCGACTGGATGCGCAGGTGGGCGACCGGGTCGTCGGCGCGGAAGGTGAAGCTGAAGAGCTCGGGGTCGAGCTCGGGCACCGTCTCGCTGCAGACCACCGCGCGGATGAAGCCCGTGCCGATGCGGTGGTCGAGGCCGAGCTCCGCGCAGAGGCGGTTGGCCAGCGAGGACTTGCCGGTCCCCGCCGTCCCGCCGATCAGCACGACCGGCTTGTACGGCCCCGTCCCGTTGCTGGCTGTGGTCACTCTCCGGTCCGGCTCCAAGCAACCATAATTATGATGATCAGATATTACAGGGGCCGGCAGCCGGTGCAACCTCGGACATCCCACGCCGTGGCGGCCGACGCCGCCGGGCGCGCCGCCGCGCCGCCGTGGCGGACCCAGATCGGAGTGCTCTGGTTCTCCCAGTTCTGCGTCCTCTCCGGGGCCACCTTCGTCTTCCCCTTCCTGCCCATCCTGGTCCGCACCGTCGGGGTGCGCGACCCCGCGGCCGTGGCCCTCTGGACGGGCGCCGCCGTGGCCGCCAGCCAGCTCGCCCAGGCCTTCGCCGCTCCGCTCTGGGGCCGCCTCGCCGACCGCGTCGGGCGCAAGCCGATGCTGGTCCGGGCCACCTTCGCCCTGGCCATCCTCCTCATCGCCACCGGGCTCAGCCCCAACGTGTACTTCCTGGTGCTCTTCCGCGCCCTCACCGGCGTCTTCGCGGGCAGCGTCGCCGCCACCAACGCACTGGTGTCGACGATCGCCCCGCGCGAGAAGCTGACGCACAGCCTCGGCGTGCTGCAGAGCGGCTACTACATCGGCACCATGTCCGGCCCCGCGCTGGGCGCGCTGTTCGTCTCCGGATTCGGGGTGCGACCGGCCTTCTTCGTCGCCGCGGTGATGCCGGCGCTGGCGGGGATCGGGGTGAGCACACTGATCCGCGAGCAGTTCACCCGCCGCCCGCCGGGCACCCGGCGCCGCGGCACCAAGGTCGTGCTGCGGGAGGCCGGGGTCCTCAAGCCCCTGCTCACCCTGGTGGTGATGGCGCTGCTGGCCCAGGGCGTGGGCATCGGGCTGAGCGCCGCGCTGCCCCTCCGCGCCGGGGCGCTGGCGGGCTCGGCCCACGCGGCCGAGGCGGTCGGGGGCGCGGCCACCCTGCAGGCCTGCTGCGCGGCCGTCGCCGCCCTCTCGGTGGCGCGGGTGAGCCGCCGCTTCAGCTACCGCGCCGTGCTCACCTCTCTGGCCCTGCTCGGAGCCCTCGGCTACGGGCTGGTGGCGGTGGCGCCGTCCTTCGCCGTGATGCTGCTGTGCATCAGCGTGGGCGGCCTCGCCGTGGGCGGGATGCTGCCGTCGATCAACGCCATGCTCGGCACCGTCGCACCCGCCGAGGTGCGCGCCGAGGTCTTCGGCTACAGCGCCAGCGCCATGGCCGCGGGCGGCGGGACCGCACCGCTGCTGGCCGGGCTGCTGGCCGCCCGCTTCGGCACGCCGGCCCCATTCGTGATGGTCGCCGGGATCGACCTCGCCCTGGCCGCCTGGGCGCTGAAGCGCCTGGGCCCGCGCTCGGGACTGCCCGCCTCGCCACGGCCCACGCCGCAGCTCGAGGCGGTGGCGCCGACCGAGCCCATGGCCCCGCTGGCGACCTAGCGGGTCGCGCTCGCCGGCACCGCGGTCTCCGCCGCTGAGAACGACTGCTCGACGCCCACCAGCTCCTCGTCGGTGAGCGCCGCCAGGGCGCGGTCGAAGGCGCGGTGGAACGACTCGACGTCGTCGGGATACAGCGCGGCGCCCTGCAAGGCGGCGTCGAGCGGCTGCAGCAGTGCCGCCGACACCTGCGGGTCCTGCCGCAGCGCCCTGACGCGGTCCTCGGGCGGGCGCGACTGGAGGCCAGGTCGCACCTCGTCGATGTGTCGCAGCAGCGTGCTGAGGGCCTGCAGCGTCGTCGCGTCGGCCGCGGTGCAGGTGACGTCGAAGACCTTGCCGTCGAGGCGCATGTCCATCTTCAGCACCTCACCGCGCGGGGTCAGCGGCGGCGGTGACTTGATGGCCAGGTGGAAGCCGAGTCGCGCCCAGGTGCGCCAGACCTCGGGGTCGCGGCCCAGCCCGCTCGAGGTGAAGGCGAGCGCGTAGTAGAAGTGCTCGATCCCCTTGCAGAACTCCCAGAACTGCGTGCTCAGCGCAGCGCGCTCGCTGCTGACCGCCAGTCTCAGCTCAGCCATGGCTGCAACTCCCGTCTCACGGCGTGGGCGTCAGCTCGCGCTCGGCGTCGAGGCTGAAGAACTCGATGACGTTGTCGCGGAGCACCTGGCGCCGCTCGTTCTCGGGCACTCCGTCGAACAGCTCGGGGAGGATTCTCCGGGTGTGCGGGAATGTGGTCTCGCTGTGGGGGAAGTCGGTGCCCCACATCAGCATCTCCAGGCCGATGTAGTGGCGGAACTCCATCGCCATGCGGTCCTGGATGAAGCTGAAGCGGCAGTGGTCGCGGTAGTACTGGCTGGGCAGCTTGCTGAGGGGGACGTCGAAGTACCGGTACCAGCGCATGTAGAACTCGTCCATGCGCCCGCTGAGCTGGTACGGCAGCCATCCCGCATGCGTCTCCGCGAAGTAGAACCTGATGCCAGGGAAGCGGTCGAAGACGCCCGACGCCATCAGCTTGCCGATGCAGGCGCCCACGCCGAGCCCCGGCATGCCGACGGTGGCCAGCTCGGCGGTGAGGCCGGTGGGGCTCTGGATGGTCCCGCCGCCGAAGCTGCCGTGCGGCGACAGCTTCATGTCCATCTCCAGCGCCGCCGCCCAGAAGCGGTCGTCCTCCGGCGCCGGGTCGTCGCTGCCGTTGGGCCAGGCGCTGAGGCAGATCGAGCGCAGCCCGATCTCCTGTGCGTGCTGCATCTCGGCGATGGCGTCGTCGACGCCGGTGGCGGGGACCATGGCGTTGCCGATCAGCCGGTCGGGGGCCACCGCGCAGTACTCGAGTCCGAGGAAGTCGTTGTAGGCGCGGATGATCGAGCGGTAGGCGTCGGGGTTGCGCTTGGCCAGCGGTCGGATCAGGCCGCCCATGAACACCGGCGGGTAGAGCACCTCGGCGGAGATGCCGTCGAGGTCCTGCTCGCGCAGTCGCTGCACCGCGTTGCCGGTGCCCGGACGGGGTGAGCCGTCGGGGTGGAAGTAGGTGCCCGCCGTCGCCGGGGTGAACTCGTCGAAGCGAAGGCCGCAGTACAGGTTGCCGACGTTGTCGTGGGCCAGCTCCTCGTTGACGACCCACCACTGGCTGCCGTCGTCCTTGTCGACGAGCTTGGGGGCGAAGTCCCGGTGCGAGGCGGGAACCCGCCGTTCGAAGTCGAGCGGGGTCTCGACATGCCCGTCCGCCGAGATGACCTCGTAGCGCGCCATCGGGCTCTCCTCAGGGACAATCCCTATAGACCATCATCAGGAATGCTGGGCCGAATCATAGCGCCGCGGCGGGCGCGGCGGAAGGGGCCCCGGGCGCGCGCCGGAAACCCGCCTGGCGGGTCTTGTCGGCCCTCCATATGATGTTCATAATAATGAGCGATCTGTCCTGCGGGACCCCATGCAGCCGCGCTCGCCGGAGGAGTCGACGACGCCGTGACCCAAGCACTCGAAGGCATCCGCATCCTCGACTTCACCGGGGGGATGGCCGGCCCCCTGGCCACCATGATCCTCGCCGACTACGGCGCCGAGGTCATCCGCGTCGAGCCCGCCGGCGGCGACCCGATGTGGACCCATCCCGCCTACCTGCTCTGGAATCGGGGCAAGAAGAGCGTCGAGCTCGACCTCGCCTCCGCCGACGGGCGCAGCAGGGCGCACGAGCTGATCCGCGGCGCCGACGTGCTCGTCGAGAGCCTCCCTCCCGGCGAGGCCGACGCCCTGGGCATCGGCTACACGGCTGCGCAGGGGCTGAATCCCGCGCTGGTGTACGTCTCCATCTCCGCCTTCGGGCAGGAGGGCCCCTACCGCAACCTCAAGGCGTACGACGGCATCGTCAACGCCAAGTCGGGGCGCATGCGCGACCAGCCGGGGTGGCAGGAGAACCGCCCCATCTACCGCGCCGTCAACGACACCTCGTACCACACGGCGATGTTCACCGTGCAGTCGATCTGCGCCGCGCTGCGTGTGGTGCAGCTCACCGGTCGTGGTCAGCGGCTCAGCACCTCGCTGCTGCGCGGCACCACCTCGCCGAACAACCCCTGGCGCAGGTTCGAGGGTGAGGAGTTCCCGCCGGTCGCCTATCCCGTGCAGCGGCGCGAGACCGACCCCAAGACGGGCATGCCGGGCAACATGTGCTTCGAGACCAAGGACGGTCGCTGGATCATGCACGCGCACGTGCAGGTGCCCCTCTTCAAGGCGTGGATCACGGCGATCGGCTTCGACTGGATCTGGGACGACCCGCGCTTCGCCAAGGCACCGCAGTTCACCGACGACGCCGACCGCATCACCCTCAACGAGCTGATCATGGCGCGGATGAAGGAGAAGACGGCGGCCGAGTGGATGGAGATCTACGTCGCCAACCCCGACTGCTGCGGCGAGATCATGGAGACGACGCAGGAGGCGCTGCGCCATCCGCAGTTCGTCCACAACGGGCACGTCGTCGAGGTCGACGACCCGCGCGTCGGCCGCATGACGCAGCTCGGCGCCTTCGTCCGCATGTCGGAGACGCCCGCGCAGATCGGCACGCCCGCGCCCTCACCGGGACAGCACACGCGCGAGGTGCTCGACGCCGCCCCGCGGCAGCGCGCGGCGAGCGCGCCGGTGGGCGGCAACCCGCGCCGCCCGCTGGAGGGCGTGACCACCCTGGAGCTGGCGGCCTGGCTGGCGGCGCCCTTCAGCGGCGCGCTGCTCGCCGACCTCGGTGCTCGCGTCATCAAGGTCGAGCCGCTCACCGGCGACCCCTTCCGCTTCATGCCCACCAACGAGAACATGATCCGCTGCATGCAGGGCAAGCAGTCGATCGCGATCGACCTCAAGCAGAAGGAAGGCCAGGAGATCCTGCACAAGCTGGTGGCCCGCGCCGACGCGCTGATGCACAACTTCCGTCCCGACGTGCCGCCGCGGCTGGCCCTCGACTACGAGACGCTGCAGAAGGTCAATCCGGGACTCGTCTACCTCTACGCCGGGTCCTACGGCTCCACCGGTGCGCACTCCGCCCGTGCCGCCTTCAACCCCACCATGGGGGCGCTCACCGGCAACTCGGTGTTCCAGTCGGGTGACGGCAACATCCCCATTGGCGACCAGTCGCCCGACCCCATCAGCGGCAGCGGCGTGGGCACCGCGCTGATGCTCGGCCTCGCCGCCAAGTGGCGCACCGGCAAGGGGCAGTACATGGAGACGACGATGATGAACTCGATCGTCTACTGCAACTCCGACGACGCCTTCAGCTACGAGGGCAAGCCGCCGCGGCGCACCGCCGACCACCGGCAGCTCGGCCTCGAGGCCACCTACCGTCTCTACGAGTGCAGGGGAGGCTCGTGGGTGTTCCTCGCCGCCCAGCCCGACGGCGACTTCCGCGCGCTGTGCGCCGGCATCGGGCGCGACGACATCGCCGGCGACTCGCGCTTCGCCACCTGGCCGCGCCGCTACGAGAACCGCGCCGCGCTCGGCGAGCTGCTGGAGCCGGTCTTCGCGCAGCGCACCGCTGCGGAATGGGAGCAGCAGCTCACCGCGGCCGACGTCGGCTGCGTCGTCGCCGACGGCCCCGGGCACAAGCGCTTCCTCCACGAGGACCCGCACACCAGCGCCATCGGCTTCATGGTGCCGACGCAGCATCCCATGTACGCGGCGCAGGCGCCGGAGGGCAGGTACCACCGCCACGGGCCGGAGGTGGAGTTCTCGGAGACACCGTGCCAGCCGGGGCTGCCCATGGTCGCCCTCGGCGAGCACACCAAGCAGATCCTCAGCGAGCTGGGGTATTCGGAGCAGGACATGCAACGTCTCAAGGAGGCCGGCGTGATCGGCTGGGCAGCCGACGCCGAGACCCTGGTGGGGGCGACTGCCTGAGATGGCCGAGACGCCCACCCTCAGCGGACGCATCGTCGACAACCTGCGTCCCCTTCCCGTTCCCAACGACCTCAACCGTCCCTTCTGGGAGGCGACGAGCCAGGGCCGCCTCGACATCCAGCGCTGCCAGAAGTGCGGCACGTACTTCCATCCCCCACTCCCCTTCTGCGACATCTGCGACGGTCGCGACCTGCGCTTCGAGACGGTGAGCGGGCGCGGCGCCATCTACACCTTCACCCGTGTCCGCGCCAACCGCATGCCGGCCTTCGCCGAGGCCACGCCCTACGCCTACGTCGAGGTCGAGCTGGCCGAGCAGCCGGGCGCCTTCATGGTCTGCAACATGAGCAGCACCCCCTACGAGAGGTTGCGCGTCGGCGCGCCCGTGCGGGTGACCTTCGTCGACATCGGCGACGGCATCATGCTGCCCGACTTCGAGCTCGCGGAGGGCGCGTGATGGCAACCGCCAACGGCAGGTTCGGCAAGCCCAAGGTGGCCGTGCTCGGCATCGGCTACTCGCGCATCAGCCGCGACCCGCTCCCCGAGGGACGCGTCGTCGGCGACGAGTGCGTCGAGGCCTGCCAGGCGGCGATCGCCGACGCCGGCCTGACCACCAAGGACATCGACGGGATCACCAGCTTCGTCGAGGACTCCAGCCCCGCCATCGACGGGGTCACCGCGGTGACGCCGCAGTACATCTGGCGGCGCCTGGGCCTCGACATAACCTGGGGCGAGGTCAACAACAAGTTCGTCGGCGGCTCGCTGATCGAGGCGCAGAACGCCATCGCCGGCGGGGCCTGCCGCTTCGCCCTCGTCTGGCGCGCGGTCGACGACCCGCGCCTGCCCACGCGCCGGCCGGCCACCGACGGGAACGCGCCGCGGCCCCGCGCGGCCGGCGACTCCGCCTTCACCGCGCCCTACGGGCCGGTGGGCGGATTCATCATGGGCGGCCACTCGCAGACGGCGATGCGCTACTTCTCGCTGACCGGCGCGACCCGGGAGCACATGGCCAGGCACATCGTGCGCAACCGCCGCAACGCGCTGCTCAACGAGAAGAGCTACTGGGCCATCAACAAGCCCGAGCAGCTGAGCGTCGACGACTACATGAACGCGCGCATGGTCGCCGACCCGCTCTGCCTCTACGACTGCGACATCCCGGTGCGCGGCTGCATCGCCTACGTGCTCGGGCCCGCCGAGGCCGCCCAGGACCTCGACCACGGCGCCGCCTACATCAAGGCGTTCGCCAAGGAGTGGATCGGTCCGCGCGGCGCGCAGCCCTTCTACCACGGCGGCGGCCGCATGCTGAAGGGCGCCCTGGAGGACAACAACGACCTGCCGCCGCTGATGCGGCGCCATCTCTGGGAGCCGGCGGGGCTGGAGCCGTCGGACATGTCGACGGTCAACGTCTACGACGGGTTCAGCATCATCAGCTGGCTGTGGCTGGAGGCGCTCGGCATCTGCGGCATCGGCGAGGCCTTCGAATACGTCCAGGGTGACCACAACGAGATCGGCGGCAGCATGCCGCTCAACACCAGCGGTGGCCACCTCGCGGAAGGTGCCCTGGCCGGGGCGCCGCATTACGCCGAGGCGGCGCTGCAGTGCATGGGCAGGGCCGGTGCGCGCCAGGTCAAGGACTGCCGCTACGCGCTGGCCGCCACCGACCGCCCCACCCGGGCACAGGTGATCATCTTCAGCTCAGAGCCGAACTGACCGCGGTTCGGCGAAAGGGGGTGACGGGAACGGCGTCCCCGTCACCCCCGCCCAAGGGTGGCGGCGGCGCCCGGCAGCGCCACCACCACCTGGCACGCAGCGCCTGCGGGCCGGTCGGGACGCCGGTCCGGCCTGCGGCTCATGCGGTTGCCTCCAGGACGAGGTCCGGGGCGATCGCATCCGCCTCGATCACCACGGGTTCGACACGCGTCGTGCGCAGCGGCCGCTCGCGCATCCGGGAGATGGCGAGGAGTCCGATCAGCACGATGGGGATGATCGCCAGGTACACGACGTCGAGCGACTGGCTCAGCCCGTCGACGACGGCGGCGCGCACGCCCGCGGGAAGGTGGGCCACCGCCGCGGGGGTGCCCAGCAGCTTGGTGAGGTCGACGCCGCCGCTGCCGGCGAGGTGCCGCGCCCGCAGCAGCGCCGGGACCGTGCTGCTGAGCTGCGCGCTCAGCACGCCGCCGAGCAGGGCGACACCGAGCGCGCCGCCCATCGAGCGCATGAAGGACGCGGTCGACGACACCACGCCCATGTCGGCGTGGTCGGACTCGTTCTGGCAGGCGACGATGAGCACCTGCCCGGTCATGCCGATGCCCATGCCGACGAGGCTCATGGCGATGCTCACCATGACCAGGCTGGTGTCGGGGCTGAGCCGCGCCAGCATGGCCATGCCGAGGCCGCTGGCGACCATGCCCCACAGCGGGTAGCGCTTGTAGCGCCCGCGCGTCGACATGCGGCGCCCCACCACCATGGAGCTGACCACCAGGAAGGCGACCATCGGCAGGGTCAGCAGCCCGGCCACGGTGGGGGTGCGGTCCTTGACGATCTGCAGGTAGACGGGCAGGTAGGTGAGCGCGCCGTACATCACCACGCCGGAGACGATCAGGCCGACGAAGGCGAGGCGGTAGGTGTGCACGTGCAGCAGCCGCGGCGGCAGCACCGGGTCGTCGGCGCGGCGTTCCTGGCGTCCCGCGGCGAGGCCGAGCAGGACTGCGCCCACGCCGAGGCCGATGGTCCACGGCGACAGCCAGGGGATGGCCGTGCCGCCCAGGGAGAGCACGAGCCCCGCCGAGATGAGGCAGGAGCTGACCAGAACTGCGCCGGCGCGGTCGAACGGGCGGCGGCGGCGCGACGGCGACGCCTCCAGGGTCGACTGGATCACCACCATCGCGGCGATCACCAGGGGCAGCCCGACCAGGAAGCACAGCCGCCATCCGTAGCTGCCGTCGACGACGAGGAATCCGCCCAGCAACGGCCCGCAGACCGTGGCCAGGGCGAACGACCCGCCCAGGTAGCCGGCGTAGCGACCGCGGTGGCGCGGCGAGATGACGTCGGCGAGGATCGCCTGGGTCAGCGCCACCGTGCCGCCGGTGCCGATGCCCTGCACCGCGCGCGCCGCCACCAGCAGGCCGATCCCCGGCGCCGCCGCCGCCAGCAGCGAGCCGGCGATGAACACCACCAGGGAGAGCTGGAAGAGCAGCTTGCGCCCGTGGATGTCGGAGAGCTTTCCCCAGAGTGGCGTCGACACCGTGGTGGCGAGCAGCTGGCCAGTGACCAGCCAGGCGAGCTGGTCCTGGCCGCCGAGCTGGCCGACGATGGTGGGCAGGGCGGTGGTGAGGATGGTCTGCGACAGCGAGGTGGCGAAGAGCCCGAGGATGAGCCCGCTCATCACCCGCAGGACGCGGCGGTGCTCCTCGTGGCTCAGCGCCATGGTGGCGGTCATCGGCCCCGCCCCCTGCGCCCGGGGAGCGCGACCAGCTTGGGCCGCTGCGACTGCTCGACCTCACGGTTGAGCCGCTCCAGCAGCGCCGCGAAGGTGGTGACGTCGTCGATGTCCCAGTCCGCCAGCAGCTCGCTCGTGCCCTCGCGACGCGCCTGGCGGCTGCGGTTGAGGATGTCGCGACCGTCGTCGGTGAGGCCGACCAACGCGGCGCGCCCGTCGCTGGGATCGGGCGTGCGCTCGACGAAGCCGAGGTGCTCCAGGGTGGTCACCTGGCGGGTGACCGTCGACTTGTCGAGCCAGAGGGCCTCGGCCAGGTCGGTGAAGCGCATCGCTCCCCGGGCGGCGAGGACGCCGCAGAGGGCGTCCAGGGAGGCCTCCAGGTAGGGGTGGTCGCCGGCCACCACCGGCGGCTTGGAGCGGATGCGCCGGGCCAGGGTGAGGAGCTCGCGATTGAGGTCGTCGACGGCGACCTGGCGCGACTGCGCCGGAGCCCTGCTCTCCCTGGACATGGAGCCGATTCTAGCTAAGTTGGTTGGTACATGCAACTATTTTCGGGGGTGACAACATTGCACATGATCTTCATGAATGGCAGACTCTCGGTCCATGCCCCGCGTGCTCCTCGCCGGCCGCCGCCCGGAGGGCGACCCCGGCCTGACCCAGACGGCCTTCCTCGAGACGATGCGGTCGAGGGCACCGGAGGTCGAGCTCCTCTACGCGGACACGCGCGAGCAGTTCCTGGCGGCGATCGCGGACGTCGACGCGGCCATTCCCGGCGCCATCTGCCCCGGCGACGACGCGCTCTTCGAGCGCAGCCCGCGCCTGCGCCTGGCGGCCACCTTCGGCTCGGGCATCGACTTCATCGACGTCGCCGCCGCCACGCGCCACGGCGTGCTGGTGACCAACAACGCGGGCACCGCGCCCTGGGGCGTCGTCGAGCACATCGTCGCGCTGATGATCTGTCTCAACAAGAACCTGGTGCACGGTGACCGGCTGCTCCGCGCGGGAGGCCGCTGGCCCTCGCCGATGAGCCTGATGGGCCACGAGCTGCCGGGCCGCACCCTGTCGATCATCGGGCTGGGCGCCATCGGCAGGAAGCTGGCGCAGCTCTGCAGCGCCGGCTTCGGCATGGACGTCGCCGCCTACTCGCCGCGCGGCGACGCCGCCACCGCGGCGAGCGTCGGCGCGCGCCTGGTGCCGACGCTCGATGACGCGCTGCGCATCGGCGACTTCGTGTCGCTCAACTGCCCGGTGACCCCGGAGACGTACCACATGATCGGCTGGCGCGAGCTCTCCCTGATGAAGCGCAGCGCCTTCCTGGTGCAGGTGGCGCGCGGCCAGCTCATCGTGCAGAGCGAGCTGACGCGCGCGCTGCGCGAGGGTCTGATCGCCGGCGCCGGCCTCGACTCCTTCGAGCCCGAGCCGGGCGACACGGCCGACGAGCTCTTCCACCTCGACAACGTGATCACCACGCCGCACATCGGCGGGGTCACCGAGGAGACGCTGCGGCGCGTCGGCCTGGGCACCGCCGAGAGCCTGGTCGAGGTGCTCGTCGAGGGGCGCCGGCCGACACGCCTCGCCAACCCGCAGGTGTGGGAGGCGTACCAGCAGCGCTGGGCGCCGGTCTAGGCCTTCTCGGCCACCACGGTGTTGTGGAGGACGCCGATGCCCTCCACCTCGATCTCGCACTCGTCGCCCGGATGCACGTCGATTCCCGGCTGCGGCGTGCCGAGGGAGATGACGTCGCCGGGATACAGCGTCGTGTACTGCGAGGCGAAGCTGACCACGTAGCTGACCGGCCACTTGAGGCGGCTGGTGTTGGCGTCGCAGCGCGACTGCCCGTTGACGCGGCAGCGCAGGGCGAGCCCTTCGAGGATGTCCTCCTCGGTGAGGTCGGTGTCGACCCAGGGACCCATGGTGGCGAAGCCCTCGATCGACTTGGCACGCCACCAGTCGCCGGCGGGCAGGTACTCCGACGCGGTCGAGTCGTTGAAGCAGGTGAAGCCGAGGATGGCCTCCTTGGCCTCCTCGCGCGAGGCGCGGTGGATCTCCCTTCCGATGACGATGGCGAGCTCCGGCTCGACCCAGAGATCCTTGGTGAGGAACGGCGGGACGGCCAGCTCGGCGCCGTCGCCGTTGACCCAGCTGGGGATCTTGGGCGTCAGCCAGGGCACCGCGTCGGGCGGCAGCGGTGAGCCGTCGGCGGGCATGAAGCCACCCATCATCATCAGCATCTTGCGGGGCACGCTCGGGCTCAGCAGGGTGATCCCGTCGAGCGGCACGCTGGCGCCGGTGCGCCGCGCGCCGGAGTACGGGTCTCCCGCGAGCGGGTGGAAGCTGCGGTCCTCGACCTCGCCGAAAACCGTGGCGCCGTCGACGGTTGCGCGCGCGATCCTGCTCATGCCGGCTGCAGGATGCCGGCGACGCTCGCCATCCCACCCGCGTGGCGGACGGAGGTTCCCATGCTCATCTCTCAGTGGCCTCCTGGTGCATGCACGATCCCGGCTACGACGAACCGACGGGATGCGTGGAGGCGTCAACGATGAAGCGAAGGATCAGCAGGTGCTTCTCGGTGTCCCGTTCGGCGATCTGCACCAGCAGGTCCCAGAGCGTCGTGCTGCGCACCGGCTTCAGCTCCTTGCGCAGCCGCGCCAGGGCGGTCTTGTCCTCCTCCTCCAGCTCGAGCATCTTCTTCGCCACGGCGATGAGCTCGGGTCCGTCCTTGGTGGGCAGCACCGGAGGGACCGCGTCCTCCCGCCGCTGCAGGGTGGCGTCCGCGACGATGGCGTTGGCGATCTGGCGGAACATGCGGTGGTGGCGCTCCTCGTCCTCGAGCAGCATGCCGGTCAGGTAGCGGACGAACCCGCTGGGGCTCTGCTCGGCAAGGCGCTGGTACGCCTCCAGCAGCCCGCGCTCCTGCTCGGTGTGGGCGGTGACGTGCCCGTAGAGCTGTTCTTCCCACTCGCTGAGCGGGGCCGGGAGTTCCTGGAAGTTCGTCGACATCTAAGCGCCTCTCACTCCAACCACCACCACCGCCATCACGCAATTCGAATCGGTGCGATTCTCCCACTCGTGCCGTACCCCGCCCTGCACGACGCAGTCGCCGGAATGCAGGTCCACCGATGAGCCGTCCGCCATGATCATGGTCACGCCACCTTCGAGGATGACGATGTAGTCGATGCTGTCGGTGCGGTGCATGCCGGCGGGGTTGGGCCCGACGGTCACCGGCGGCAGCGTCCAGATGGCGAAGTGGGTCGCGCCCGGCGGCATGCCCATGTCCATCGGCGCGGGATCGCTGGTCGCCGGCAGCTGGAGATCCGGCGCGGTGTTGCCGATCATGGTGTACGCCCAGCCCGGCGGCACGCCGGGAACGTCCACTCCCCCACCGATGGGCTCGTTGCTGACGATGGTCCCCCGTCCCTCGGCGTCGAGTCCGGTCACCACCTTGCGTGCTGGCACGACAGGCAAACCTCCTCAGATCACGCCTTCGGCGCGCAGTGCGTCGATCTCGGCGCTGCTCATGCCCAGGAGGGTGCCGTACACCTCCTCGGTGTGGGCGCCCACGCTGGGCCCGGTGTGGCGGATCTCGCCCGGCGTCTCCGACAGGCGCGGCGTCACGTTGACCATCTGGAACGGGCCGAAGTCGGGGTCGTCGACGGTGATGAAGGCACCGCGCGCCCGGAAGTGGGGATCGTTCATCGCGTCCTCCATGCTGTACACCGGCGCGATGGTGATCTCGTGGTCGGTGGCGATCTGCACGACCTCGTCGCGGGTGTGCGCCTCGAACCACTCGGTGACCAGGCGGTCGATCTCGGCGAGGCGCTGCTTGCGCTCCGGCGAGCCGACGGGGTAGGGCGCCTCGTCGAGGAAGTCCTCGCGGCCCATCGCCCTGCAGAGGTTGGCCCAGATCGAGGTGCCGGCGGTTCCCGAGTGGAACACGCACCACTTGTCGTCCTTGGTGTGGAACATGCCGGCGACGCGCAGCGCGTCCTGGCCGATGCCCATGTGCGGGCCGTTGGAGGCGCGCTTCTGCATCAGCGGCACGCCCAGCCCCACCGCGGGCACGCGGTGCTCACCGACGACGCGGAGCATGCCCTCCGAGGCGGCGTTGTCGATGAGCTGGCCGGGGCCGCCGTGCACGTCGCGGTGGTAGAGCGCGAACATGATCGCGTAGACGATGACCAGGCCGGCGAGGTTGTCGCCAAGGCCGCTCATCACCGGCGGGGTGTCGGAGTAGCCCAGAGCATCGGGCAGCCCGGCGTAGGACTCCACGATCATGCCGTAGGCGGGGCGATGGGAATATGGCCCGAACTGGCCAAAACCCGTCTGCCTCACCATGATCAGCCGGGGGTTGATGGCGTGCAGGGTGTCCCAGCCCAAGCCCCACTTCTCCATCACCCCTGGGCGGAAGTTCTCGATGACCACGTCGCTGACGGCGGCAAGGCGCTTGAACAGCTCCTGCCCCTTCTCGGTGCGCAGGTCCAGCGTCGCCGACTTCTTGTTGCGCGCCGTCGCCTTCCACCACAGCGACTTGCCGTCCTTCATCGGCGGCAGCTGGCGCATGGGATCGCCGCTGCGGGGCATCTCCAGCTTGATCACCTCGGCGCCGAAGTCGGCCATCAGGCTCGACGAGAAGGGCGCCGCCAGCAGCACGGCGGGCTCGAGGACGCGGACTCCGGCGAGTGGCTGGTCGCTCATCGCGCCGCTCCGGCGGCGGCCGGTGAGGTGGCGTTGTACAGCCAGCGCAGGGTTTCGATGTCGTGCGGCGGGATGGTGGGATCCTCCAGTCCGAAGCAGAAGAGACCGGGACAGCGCAGCTCGGTGACGCCGAACGCCTCCTGCAGCAGGATGACGACGGGAAAGGGCCGCTCGCCGTCGGGCACCGAGGGATGGGCGAGCATGTCGCCGTCGGGAGTGGGGATGCTGAGGAAGTTGCTCACGCCGGGGCGGGGCTGGGCGAGACCGGTGCGGGCGCGGTGGCGATGCGGGAGAGGTCGGAGCGGTGCACGAAGCGTTCGTCGGTGCCCAGGTAGGCGGCGCTGAACTCCTTCTGGAACACCACCTCGTCGACGCGTCCCTCGGCGACGACTCCGCCGGCGACCAGCCCGTAGGCGCGGTCGGCGACGGCGCGCACCAGGGGCACGTCGTGGTCGATGATCACCACAGCTCGGTGGAGCTGGTCGCGGATGTCGCGCAGCACCGAGCCCAGCGTCGAGATCTCGCGGTGGGCGATGCCGGCGCTCGGCTCGTCGAGCAGCAGCACGTGCGAGCCCAGTGCGATCAGCGACGCCATCTCGGCGATGCGCCTCGTGCCGGTGGGCAGGTCCTTGGCGCGGCGGTGGGCGACCTCGGTGAGACCGAAGACCTCGACGATGTCGTCGAGCCCGCGCTTCGACTGCACCCCGCCGACGGCGTGGTCGGCGGCGATCCGCAGCGACTCCATGACGGTGAGGTTGTCGAAGAGCCGTCCCTGCTGGAAGCTGCGGCCCAGGCCCAGCTTGGCGCGCGCGTCGGCGGCCAGGCCGCTCACGTCGCGGCCGTCGAGGTACACGACTCCCTTCTGCGGACGCGTCTCTCCGGTGAACACGTCGAGCAAGGTGGTCTTGCCGGCGCCGTTGGGTCCGATGAGGCCGAGGATCTCGCCGGCGCGCAGCTCGACGGTGACGTCCTCCAGCGCGACGATGCTGCCGAAGTGCACGGTGATGCCCTCGGCGCGAAGCAGCACCTCTCCCGCAGCGCGCTCGCTGCCGGTGCCGACGGTCTCGACCAGCTCGCCCATGCGGCGGCGCTCCGTGGCGCGCTGCACCGGCGGACCGTTCCACAACTCCGTGCCGAGCCAGCGCTGCAGCACCCTGTCGCGCAGCCTGAACACGGCCGAGGCGACGCCGTTGGGGAACTGTATGACCGCGCCCATCAGGCCCATGCCGCCGAAGATCAGCGACACGTAGGGACCCACCAGTCCGGGGAACAGCGGCGCCAGGAAGAATGCGGACGCGCGCAACCACACCGCGCCCACCAGCGCACCGGTCACCGTGGTGATGCCGCCGAAGATGGCCAGCGCCACCAGCGACAGCGACTGCGTGGCGTCGAAGTAGCTGCTGTCGAAGCGCACCAGCAGGGTGCCCTGGAAGTAGCCCGCGAGGCCGGCGATGAGTCCCGCGATGAAGAAGCCGATCAGCTTGGAGCGCGTCGCCGAGATGCCCAGCGCCGCGGCCCATGCCTCGTTGTCACGCACCGCCTCCAGCGAGCGCCCGACGCGGCTGCGCCGCAGGTAGTGCACCAGGAAGGCGACCAGCACAAGGGCGGTGAGGCACAGCCAGAAGAAGTTCTCCTCGGCGCCGAAGTCGATGCCGAACCACTGCGGGCGCGGGATGGTGAGCGCCGAGAGTCCGCCGGAGGTGGTCAGCCAGCCCTGCTGGAACAGCCACAGCGACGCCAGCACGGCGACGCCCAGTGTCGGCACGGCGAGGAAGAGCCCGCGGATTCGCAGCGCGGGAATGCCGACGATGAGCGCCAGCGATCCCGCCACCAGCGCGGCGAGCAGGAGCGGCAGCGGATCGACGAGTCCCAGTGTCGTCAGTCGGCCGCCCACCACCGCGCCGACGGCGACGAAGGCGAACTGGCCCAGCGAGATCTGCCCGGTGAACCCGGTGAGCACGATCAGCGACAGGCCCATGATCGCGTAGATGGCGATGCTGGACAGCAGCACGGTGTGGCTGGCGTCGACGAAGCTCGGCAGCAGGGCGGCGAGGACCACCAGCGCGCCGATCACCACCCAGCGACTCAGCTGCACCCGCGGCAGGCGGGCCACGTGCGGCGGCAGCGAGGCGATGGTGCCGGTCAGCGACCACGACGAGCTGACCGCACCGCGCACCAGCCGGCCCAGGTCGCGGCGGAAGAAGAACACCGCCAGCAGCAGAGCGAAGATGACGATCTCGACGGTGCCACCGCGCGGGTAGTTCCAGCCGATATAGGCCTCGATGACGCCGATGCCGACGCCGCCGGCGAAGGTGAGCCAGATGTTGGTGAAGCCGCCGATCACCGACGCCACCAGGGCGCGGAAGAGAAGCGGCGGCCCCACCGCCGCCGCGGTCTGCGCCGTCGCCGTCTGCACGAAGGTGGTCGACTGCTGCAGCAGCAGCGCCAGGCCGGCGAAGAGTCCGGCGATGCCCCAGATGGTCAGCACCACGCGACGCGTGGGCACGCCGGCATGCTGCGCCGCCTCCATGTTCTCCGACACCGCGCGCGAGGCGATGCCCAGCCGGCTGCGCCTGAGGAACAGCGCCAGGGCGCCGACCACGAGCGGCGTGACCACGATGATCATCAGGTGGCCGGCGTGCAGCTGCAGGCTGCCGACACTGATGCTGACGTCGAACGGCGCGGGGAACGCCTCGCCGCCGATCTGCGGCCGCGGGATGAAGAGGTCGGCGACGAAGAAGAGCTGCGAGGCGCCGATGGTGCCGACCATGACGATGAGCCGCGAGGCGTTGGCCAGCGGCCCGACCACGATGGCGCCGAGGATGAGCCCGGCGGCCACCGACGCCCCCAGGCCGAGGAACGCCGACAGCCAGTAGTTGACGCCGAACATGACCACCAGCGTCACCACCAGCACCGGGGCCAGGGCGCCGATCTCGCCGTGGGCGAAGTTCATCACCCGCGAGGTGCGGTACACCAGGGTGAGGCCGACGCCGAGCAGTCCATAGGTCATCCCGGCGATGACGCCGAGGATGAGCATCTCGATGGGGAGCTGGAAGTCGATCCCTGGGATGGTGACCAGGCCTGGGGTGGTGACCACGCCGCGCCTCCGAATGAAGGGGTTGGGCCGGCCCGAGGAGCGTCAGGCCGGCCCGGTGTGCCTACTGGGTGAGGTGTCCCGCTACGGGTAGGTGTACAGCGGCGTCACCGATGTGTCGCGCGGCTTCCAGCAGCGGCAGCTGGCGAAGTAGTCGAGGATCCGGAAGTAGTTGCCGCCGTCGTGGCGCGTCGACGAGAAGGTGACGCCGAGGTTGTTGACCATCTGGGAGGAGGTCAGCTTCACCGTCTCCAGCGCTTTGGCGAAGTTGTCCTTGGTGAGGTCGGGACCGGCGTTCTTGATCGCCTGAACCACCTCCCGCATGGTGTCGCACAGCTCCAGGAGGGTGATCTCCTCGGGGGTGGTGGTGTTCGGCGTGTGCGGGTAGGGATCGTGCCCGGAGAACGACTTGTAGTCGTCCAGGCACTTCTTCTGGTTGGTCGTCCAGCCCTGGTTGTCGGCCTGCAGGTTCTGCACGCCGGCCTGGTTCATCGAGAAGCCGATGGCGCCGTTGAGCACGTCCACGGGGCACGCGTAGGTGTCGTGGTCGAGCAGCGTCACCGTCATGTCGGTGGCGAAGTAGGTGGGCGTGAAGCTCGCGTTCTTCGCCGAGGTGCACAGGCTCTGGAAGACGCCGTCACCGGTGGTCGCCAGCAGCAGGGTGACACCCGCCTGCTTGAACTGCTGGATGGCCAGGTCTGCCTCCTGCGGCTTCATCTGCGCGCCGCCGATGCTGGAGGTGCTCGAGGTGAAGACCTTGGCCGGCGTGACGCCGCCCTTCTGCAGCTCGGGCAGCATGGTGTTGTTGATCAGGTCCTGGTTCTGCGGGTCGCTGAAGGCGATGATGCCCACCTTCTTGCCCTGGAAGATGTTGTTCTTGACGCCCCACTGGATGGCGTTCTTCCACTCCGTGTTCCAGTTGGTCTGCGTGGTGAAGAGGAGCGGCGTCTGCTGGTAGTCACTCGCGTAGGTGCCGTCGGTCTGGATGAACGGTGTCTTGTTGTCCTTGGCGGCGCAGGTGCCCAGCACCGACGCGGTCAGCGAGTCGCCGACCACCAGGAAGACGTGGTTCTGCTGGGTGAAGTCGACGCACGCGGCGCGCTGCGTCTCCGGGTTGAGCACGTCGTAGCTGTGGTCGACGATCTGGATGTCGCGGCCGTTGGCGGGCAGCAGCCCCTCCTTGTGGAACGCGTCGATGATCGACTGCATGTGCTTGACGCGGTCACCGATCGAGGGCACCTTGAGGCCGGCGGCCAGCGCCGGGCCCAGGTCGAGCCAGCCCCACCCGACGGTGATCGTCTGCTTGGTGACGCCCTGGTTGTTGCTGCTGCTGTTGTTGGAGCTGCCGCACGCCGTGAGCAGCAGCACCCCCATCAACGCAGCGGTGATGGCGCGCCACGCGCGTTTGGCGGATCGCGACCTGTGCATCGACGTGTGACCTCCTCTATTCCGCCTTGCCGAAGAACGCCTCTTGCAGCACGCCATCGGAGCGCATCAGCTCCTCCGCGCTGCCGGAGAACCGGATCTCGCCTTTCTCCAGGACATGGATGTCGTCGGCGAGGGAGAGGGCGACGTTGATCGACTGCTCGACGACCAGCAGCGACGTTCCCATCTGCGCCGCGGCGTTGAGCCGGGCGGCGATCTCCTCGACGACGATGGGCGCGAGTCCCAGCGAGAACTCGTCGACCATGATCAGCTTGGCGCCGCTCATCAGGGCGCGGCCCAGCCCCATCATCTGCTGCTCACCGCCGCTCAGCGAGCCGCCCTTCTGATGCAGCCGCGCACCGAGCACGGGGAAGAGCTCGACCACCTGCTCGAGCCGCTGGCGCACAAGCTCGGTGTTGCCGAGGTCGTGGTACGCGCCGATGCGCAGGTTCTCCAGCACGCTGAGGGTGGGGAAGGTGCCCCGGCCGCCGGCCACCTGCACCATGCCCAGCCGCGCGCGCTTCTCCGGGCGCATCCTGGTCACGTCGACGCCGTTGAAGATCACCCGGCCGCGCAGGCAGGGAAGCGTGCCCGAGATGACGTTGAGCAGCGTCGACTTGCCCGCGCCGTTGGGGCCGAGGATGGCGGTGCGCCCCGCCACCGGCATCGAGAGCGAGACGCCGAAGAGCACCTGCAGGGAGCCGTAGGCGAACTCGACGTCGTGCAGCTCGAGGAGACAGGGAGCGCCGCCGGCCGGGATGGCGCCGGCGGTCGCCTGCGGGAACGCCGAGGTGGACGCCGCGGTCATGGGGACCTGCCTACCTCCAACTGCGGGCCGTATGCCGGACGGTCCGCAAATTCCTGGCGATGGTAGCTATTGTCTGTATCATTGGCAAGGGCCGATGATGCAGACGCGCGTCAGGGGATGGGGACGGCTGCGGTGATCATGCCCGCGGGCATGCGGGGGCCCACCAGCTCGATGCAGACGCCGAAGAGGTCGTCGCTCTCGGAGTAGATGAAGAGCGGCGTCTCGCCGTGGGTGCCGAGCAGCGACACCCGCATCCCGGCGTCCTTCATCCGCCGCGAGGACTCGGCCACGTCGGGAACGCGGAATCCCAGGTGGTAGAGGCCCTCGCCCTTGGCCTTCAGGACGTCGACGGGCGTCCAGGCGCCGTCGGTGGGCTGCACCAGCTCGATGTTGAGGAATCCCATCGACGCGGTGGCCACGTGGCCGCCGATGCGCTGGTCCTCGCCCTTGTACACGGAGGTGGTGGCGAAGGTGGAGCGCATCCAGTCGTGGATGCCGATCTCGCGCCCGAAGCGGGCCACCGCCTCGTCGACGTCGCGCACGGCGATGCCGACGTGGTCGAGGGTCATCTCTCCGAGCTCGCCGAGCAGCTTCAGCGGCGCCCGCGCCTCCAGGGACGGGGGAAGCTCCATCCACTCGCCGGTGACGGCCATCAGCTGCTCCTCCCCGCCAGGGTCGGGGCCGGGCCCATGGTCGCCGCGGCCGGGGTGGGACGGACGATGCTCGACATCGCCTCGGCGACGCTCTCCGGCGTCCAGCTCTGCGCCGCCACGCCCTCGGTGGAGTCGGCGAAGTTCTCGCGGATGCGGATCGGCGAGTCCGGAGTGAGAGCGTCCAGGCCGACGCTGAAGAACCGCCCGGTCAGGTGCGCGGACTGCTCGGAGGCGAGGTACACCACGAGCGGTGAGTTGTTGGCGGGGTTCATGCGCTCGATGGTGGCCTGGTCCTCGCTGCTCACCAGCCCGGTGCGGAAGAAGTAGATGCGCGACTGCCGGGTGATGGCCAGCGGCGACAGCGCGTTGACGCCGATGCCGTACTCGGCGCCCTCGGTCGCCGCCGTCTGGGTGAAGGAGACCACCGCCGCCTTGGCCGCCGAGTACGCGGCCATGCCGTACGCGCCCGAGCCGGCGAAGCCGGCCACGGTGTTGACGATGCGGCCGCCGTGCCCCGCCTTGCGCATGGCCGCGAAGGCCGCCCTGATGGTGCCCACCGTCCCCTTGAAGTGGGTGGCGAACTGCTCGTCGATGCGGGCCTCGTCGATGTCCTCGGTGGTGGCCTCGTTCCAGGTGCCCGCGTTGTTGACCACGATGTGGACGTCGCCGAACTCCCGCACCGCGGTCTCCACCACGGCGCCGGCGCCGTCGAGTGTGCCGACGTTGTGCGCGTCGGCCACCGCGCGCCCGCCGCGCGCGGTGATCTCGTCGACGACGGCCTGGGCCACCTCCGAGCGCGGGGTGCCCGGCTCGAGGGCGTGCCCGCCCTCGCCGCCGCGCAGGTCGAGCCCCACGTCGTTGACCACAACGGCCGCGCCGGCCTCCGCCAGGGCCAGCGCGTGCGCCCGCCCGATGCCGCGTCCCGCCCCTGTGACCACGGCGATCCTGCCCGTCAGCAAGCCCATCGCCGCCTACTCCGCCTCGACGTCGGCGGTTGCTGCCAATCCCGACTTGAATGCCGGGTTGTCGCGGTCGGCGGACCGGATCACGGTGGCCACGCCGGCCGCCGTCTTGGCGAACTCCATGAGGTGCGCACCCTGAGGACCGGCCTGGAAGGCGGGGACCTCCGCGCCCGGCTCGATGACGAGCAGGTCGTCCTTGGTCAGCTCCTCGTCGCCGGCGCGCAGCGAGCCGTTCCAGACCAGTACGCCGCGCCAGTCGCGATGGCGATGGGCGGGCACGGCCGAGCCGGCCGGCAGCAGGGTGTCGAGCATGACGCCGCGCTCCGGGTCGCCGGAATCGCCGAGGTCCCAGCGCTGGCCGCCCTTCAGCTTGCCGGTGAGCACGCCGGGGACCACCTTCAGCGGCGTGGTCTGGTTGCCCGCGTTGACCTCGGAGATCTTCGGCCGGGGCGCGAAGTTGGCCGCCGCGCCGCTCTTGATGTTCTGCAGCTCGGTGAGGGTGGGATGGTCGTGGAACTCCGGCGCGTAGCCGCCGCCGGCGTCGATGTCGCGCGCGAAGATCTCCAGGAGCTGGCAGCCCTTGGGGCCGTTGAGCACGGGGCCGTACTCGACCTTGGCCGGGGAGATGAGCACGTCGCCGGGCTGCATCCACCAGTCGCCGATGAGGCACTGGCCGTCCATCACGATGACCGCGATCCAGCAGTCGTGCCAGTGCATCGGCCAGAACTGGTTGCGCGCCATGCGGATGTCGGGGATGCCCAGCCGCCAGGGGTCGTCGGGGCGGCCCAGGCTGAACATCTGCGTCCAGACGCCGCCGCAGATCTGGTCGCTGTCGCGCACGCAGTTGTCGGGGCCGTCCTTGCCGCCGGGCTGCAGCCGGGTCACCTGGACCCCGGCAGCGATGGCGCGCGGCGCCTTGAGCTCGGGCATCATGATCATCACGGATCTCCTCAGAAGTCAGGCCGGCCGCGAAAGTGTACCTACTATGATCATTGACTACAAGGATTCGGCCGGGCCCCGCCGGGGCCGGGATCAGCCGTGCCGGCGGAGCAGGATTGCCTGGCCGACGTTGCCCCCGCCGGCGCCCACGACGCCCACGTCCGCCTTGGGGATCTGCCTCTCCCCCGCTCCGCCGCGAAGCTGCAGGCACGCCTCGTAGAGCAGCCCCCAGCCGACGAAGCGACCCTCGGAGAGCTGGCCTCCCGAGGTGTTCACCGGCAGCTCGCCCTGCAGCGAGATGCGGGCGCCGTCGCCGATGAAGTCCTTCGCCTCGCCCTCCCCGCACAGCCCGAGCGCCTCCAGCCAGGCCGCGGTGAAGATGGAGAAGCCGTCGTAGAGCTGGGCGAAGTCGACGTCGCCCGGGGTGAGGTCGGTGCGCGACCACATCTGCGCGGCGGCGTCCCAGGCGCGCATGGTGGCCATGTCCTCGCGCTGCTCCCAGAGCGCGCGGCCGTGCAGCGCGGCGCCCAGCGCCTCGACCGCGATCGCGGTGCCCGCGACGTCAGGCGCGTGGTCGACGGTCGACATCACCACCGCGATCGAGCCGTCGGCGGGGACGTCGCAGTCGAAGAGGCAGAGCGGCGTCGAGATCATGCGCGCCGACATGTAGTCGTCGAGGCTCAGCGGGGTGCGGTAGATGGCCGCCTCGTTGAGCATGGCGTTGCGCCGCTGGTTGACGGCGATGGCGCCCAGGGTCTCGCGGGTCATGCCGTAGCGGTCGAAGTGGATCTGCGCCTGCCAGGCCGCCCAGTTCGCCGCCGACATCGAGCCGAAGGGCGCTTGCCACTGCACCGAGCCGCCGACGCGCCCCGGCCTGCCGCCGGCGTACCCCTGGCGGCCGCCGGCGCCCTGCGCGGTGGCCTCGGTGAGAGTCCGCACCAGCAGCACGTGGCGGCAGAACCCGCTGGCGACCGCCTGCGCTGCGGCGATCACCGAGCCCAGCACGTTGAAGCCCTCACCCCCGGCGAGGTACCAGTCGAGCGAGAGACGCAGCGTGTCCTGGATGGTGGCGCAGCCCGGACCGGCGAAGCCGCGACCCAGGCTGCCGGCCATCTCGCCCGGCCAGGTGATCAGCCCGTCGACGTCGGCGGTGCGCAGCCCCGCGTCGGCGACGGCGGCGAGGCAGGCGTCCACGGTCAGGTCGAGGGCATCGCGGTCGATGCGCCGGCCCGTCTGCGACCGCCCGATTCCCGAGATGACGCAGCGGTGCTCCAGCTCCGCCGCCCTGCTCATCGCCGCGCGTCGGTGCCGACGGGAGTGGAGGTGGCGCGGCGCAGCCAGCGCAGGCTGCGGTGCCAGGCGTCGGCGGCGGCGTCCGCCTGGTACGACTCGCGCGCGTCGCAGAAGAACCCGTGGTTGGCGTTCTCGTAGGCTGCGATCTCGAAGTCGGCGCCCTCGCGCTTGCCCTCCGCGAGCAGGGCGGCACGCAGCTTCTCGATGTCCTCCGGCGGGATGGTGGGGTCGAGCAGCCCGAAGCAGAAGAGCACCGGGCAGCGCATCTCGGCCACGCGGCCCAGCAGCGAGTTGAGCCCCCAGGCGTCCAGCGTGGTCACGATGCCGCTGCCGTAGAACGAGATCGACGCGACGATGGGCAGCGACACCGCGGCCAGGAAGGCGGCTCGACCGCCGAGGCAGAAGCCCATGGTGGTGACGCGCGTCGCGTCGAGCATCGGCTGCTGGCCGATCCACCCGATCACCGCGGTGAGGTCGGAGACGATGCCGCCGTCGGTCAGGGCCACCGCGTGCGGGGTGATCGACCCCATGTCGTCGTAGGCGCCGACGATGCGGCCGCCGGAGCGGTGGTAGAGCTCGGGCGCGACGGCCGCGAAGCCGTCGCGCGCCAGGCGGCCGGCGATGTCGACCAGGTTGTCAGTGACCCCGAAGGCCTCCTGCAGCAGGACCACCACGGGGAACGGCCCGTCGCCGGAGGGCAGCGCGACATGGGTGAGCATGTCGCCGTCCGGGGTCGGGACGGTGATGAAGTCGGGCATACGAAGACCTCGCGTGTGACCCCTCGAGGCGTGCTGCGCTAGTGGGCTGCGGTCACCTCGGCGGGCTTGGCCAGCCAGTCCTCCAGCACGTCGTCCTGGTCGTGCCCGATGCGGGCGCGGCCGGTGTGGCGCACCTTGCCCGGCGTGCGCGTGAACTTGGGCACCACGTTCTGCATCCGCACCGGGCCGAGGTCGTCGTCCTCGATGGTGATGATCGCCTCGCGGGCCGCGTACTGCGGGTCCTCGACGATGTCGGCGATGCTGAGGTACGGGGCGATGGCGACGCCGGCCTTGTCGAAGATGTCGATGACCTCGGCGAGGGTGTGCTCGGCGATCCATCCGGTGATGGTGTCCTCGAGCTCCTTGCGGTTGACCACGCGGTGCTCGTTGGTGTCGAAGCGCGGGTCGGTCTTCATCTCGGGATGGCCGATGGCGTCGTAGAGGCGGAGCACCATCTCCTGGGTGCTGCCGGTGAACGACGCGTACTTGCCGTCCTTGGTCAGCCAGGTGCCCACGGGCGCCACGTACGAGGTCTTCTCACCGCCGCGCTCCATGACCAGGCCCAGCTGGTCGTACGAGATGACCAGCGACTCCATGAGCCGGAACGGGGTCTCGTACAGGGCCAGGTCGATGTACTGGCCCTCGTGCTTGGGATTGTTGGCGCGCTCGTACACCGCGGCCATGATGGCCGCGGCGCCGAGCACTCCGCTCACGCAGTCGGCGACAGGCACGCCCGCGTGCACCGGCGGGCGATCGGCGTAGCCCGTGATGTAGGCCATGCCGCTGAACGCCTCAGCGACGCGCCCGAAGGCGCGCTTGTGGGCGTAGGGCCCGTTCTGGCCGAAGCCGCTCGTGCTCAGGTAGATGAGGCCGGGGTTGAGCTTCTTCAGCGTCTCGTAGTCGACCCCGAGGTCCCTGGTGGTGCCCACCGAGTAGTTCTCGATGGCCACGTCGGCGACCTTGACGAGCTCCAGGAACGTCGCCTTGTCGGCCTCGTTCTTGAGGTCGAGGGCGATGGCACGCTTGTTGCGGCCGTTGACCTTCCACCAGAGCGCGATGCCGTCCTTGTGCGGAGCCAGGCGCCGCAGGCTGTCCCCAACCCCGGGCGGCTCCACCTTGACGACATCGGCACCCCAGTCGGCGAGGAACGTCGCCGACATGGGTCCGGCGATGAGCTGCCCGAAGTCGAGCACTCGCAGCCCGACGAGGGGGCCCTGTGCGGTCTGTGCCGGCTTGCTTCCGTTTGCGCGTGCCATCGATTCCCTCGACTCGTGTCTAGTTGGAGCTCAGCGCGAAGGCGCGCATGGCGTTGCCGGCGACCAGGTCGTGGCGCCGCTTCTCGTCCATGCCGGCGGTGAGCTGCTTGATGTAGTCCTTGCTCTTGGGCCAGAGCGTGGTGCTGTGCGGGTAGTCCGACGACCAGGTCATGCAGCGGGCCAGGACGTCGTCCGTCTTGGCCAGCTCGAAGCCGACGAAGTCGTCGAGCGCGGTGACGAAGACGTTCTTGCCGAGGAAGTTGGTGGGATTCTGCGTCAGCGGGGGGTTGGCCCAATGCCGCTGGCGCTCGAACTCCTGCTCCATCATCTGGGCCCAGAAGGGAACCCAGCCGCCGTTCACCTCGGCGTCGACGAAGGTGAGGTTGGCATGGCGCTCGAAGACGCCGGTGAAGATCATCCGGGTCAGCGGGGCGATGCCCGAGAAGAAGCGCTCGACGATGCCGGCGATGTTGAGGCCGGGCGCGTCGGAGGGGCTCACCGCGCCCATCCGCGACTGCCCCGCGGGGGCCTTGCCGCCCATGGTGCGGTGGATCGCCGCCGCCACGCGCGCGTCGGAGAGCAGCTTCCAGAGGTCGTCGTAGTAGCGGTCGTAGTACTCGTGCTCGGCGAAGAACGGCAGGAAGATGCCGCGCGCACCCTTCTTGATGACGCGCTCGGTCTCCTGCAGCATCAGCTCCTGGCCGTCGTCGACCGGGATGATCGGCAGGGCGATGAGCCGCTTGGGATCGGCGGCGCAGAAGTCGTCCATCAACCAGTCGTTGTAGGCCTGCACCACCGCCACGCCGAACTCGCGGTCCGGCATGCTCAGGCCTTCCAGCGAGGCCATCGGGTAGATGGTCGCGGCGTCGACGCCGTCGAGGTCCATGTCCTTGAGGTGCGCCTCGCCGTCGTAGTTGCCGGGGAGGATCTCCTCGAGGGTCAGGCCGTTCGCCTTGTAGTCCTGGTAGGGGCGGCCGGCCACCGCGTTGAGCCCGAAGGTGTTCCGGGGCGGCGAGCCGTCGAAGCTCCAGCCGTCACCGCCGTCCGGCCCGCGCATGATCTTCGGCTGGCGGTCGCGGTACTTCGCCGGCATCCTGTCGAATGTGTCAGGAGCCTCGATGATGTGATCGTCCGTCGAGATCACCCGGTATTCCACGCTAGTGCTCCTCCGTCCGCCGCGCTGGGGCGGCACACCTGCCGCTCGTCACGCGGAAGTATACCTACTATGATCATGGACTACAACGATTCGGAGGCCCTGCCCGGCACGGCCGAGGGGCGCCGAGTTCACGGATGGGAGGACGCAATGCGTCAGGGGCTCTACTCGGCCGTATACTTGCGACATGCTGACGCGGCGGACAGCGCTTCGGGCGCCAGCGGCAGAGGGGGCCAGAAGCGTGCTCGGACTGAGGAACCGATGAGCCGTACCACCAAGAAACCCACCTCCGCGCGCTCGGCGGGCACCGGGGCTCCCCGCGCCGGCCGGCCACCACGCGCCGGCAACGGCCGGGCTGACGCCGAGGCGGCGGCCGCAGCAGCCTCGCCGGCGGGCTACCGCCCCACCGTCTTCCTCACCGGACGCACCGAGAAGAAGGCGGAGGCGCTGGCCCGCCAGATCCTCGACGACATCATCGACAGCGGGCTCGGCCCCGGGGCGGTGCTGCCGCCCGAGGCGACGATGCTGGGCCAGTACCGCGTCGGGCGCACCACTCTGCGCGAGGCGCAGCGCATCCTCGAGGTGCACGGGCTGCTCGACATCCGCTCCGGCCCGGGCGGCGGCCCGGTCGTCACCGCGGCCAGCGCCCGCGACTTCGGCCGCATGTCCTCGCTCTTCTACCGCGCCGCCGGCGTGCGCCTGCACCACCTGCTCGAGGCCCGCAACGTGATGGAGCCGGTGGCCGCCCGCCTGGCGGCCGAGCACCACACCGAGGAGGGCATCGAGCGGCTGCGCCAGCTCGTCACCGACCTCGAGGGCGGCGACACCGCCGACAACCGCGCGTTCCTCGCCGCCAGCCGCAGCTTCCACGAGGTGGTCACCGGGATCTCCGGCAACCCCATCATCGACCTCTTCTCCCAGGCGCTCGCCGACCTCTTCGTGGACCGGATGGTCGGCTTCGTCTACCCGCCGAACATGCGCGACGCCGCCAACAAGGCGCACATCGCCATCGGCAAGGCCATCCTCCAGGGCAAGGGCGCGCTCGCCGAGCGGCTCATGGCCGAGCACATGGAGGAGTACAACAAGTACGCCTGGGACGGCTACAGCGGCGGCCTCAACGAGGTCATCGCCTGGCGCTAGCGGCCGCCCCCGGTTGGGTGGTAGGCGCCGTCGCCGGTTGTGCGGCCGCGTGCCGCGCGGCGATGTATCCGAACGTCGTCGTGTGCGCGATGCTGGCGCCGGCGCCCGGGTAGGCCTTGCCCATCACCGTCGCCGAGAGGTTGCCGGTGGCGTAGAGGCCGGGGATCGGCTCGCCGGATTCACCGAGCACCTGCGCGTGCTCGTTGGTGACGACGCCGCCGATCGTGCCCACGTCGCCCGGGAGGATCTCGGTGGCGTAGAAGGGCGGCGTCGCGACCGGCCCGAGCGCCGGGTTCGGCTTGTGGCGCACGTCTCCCAGCACCCTGTTGAACTGCGACTCCCCGCGCCCGAAGTCGGGGTCCTCGCCTCGGGCCGCGTGCTCGTTGAAGCGCTGCACCGTCGCCTGCAGTGTGTCGGGGTCGACGCCGATCTGCGCCGCCAGATCGGCGAGCGTGTCCGCCTTCTTGATCCAGCCCTTGCTGACCCAGTCCTGCGGCATGCGTCCCGGCAGCACCGAGCGCATGGTGCGCAGCTTGGGCATCCCCGACGCCCAGGGGACGCGGCGCCGGTACTCGTCGTCGAAGATGAGCCAGGCGGGCACGGCGTCGTTGGCGTACATCGCCTGGGGGACCTCGACGTTGGAGTTCGACTCGTTGCAGAAGCGCCGGCCCTGCTTGTTCACCATGATGGTGTGCGGGCGCTGCCGCGCCAGGGCCAGCGTCGACCCCGCCACCTCCGGCCGGGTGGTGGGCACCCAGACCGCCTCGTCCATGTAGTCGGTCGTCGCCCCCAGCGCGATGGCGGCGGCGAGGACCTCACCGGTGTTGCCGGGGTTGGCCATGCTCAGGCTGCCGTCGTTGGGCTTTGTCTCCTCGGTGTACTCGAGCCGCATCGCCTTGTTGCGCTCGAAGCCACCGGCCGAGATGAGCACCCCGCGCGTGCCGCGCACCAGCACCGGCCTCCCGTCGCGCACGGCGCGGACGCCGACGACGCGGCCGTTCTCGGTGACCAGCTCCTGCACCGCGGTGCCGGTCCAGATGGGGACGCCGCTGTCGAGCATCACCTTGGTGAGCTGTCCCATCAGCGACATGCCCATGGTGAACAGGTCCTTGCGCCGCATCCGGGAGAGGTAGGTCCGCGCCGCGATGCGCACCGTCACGCGGAAGGACCGCCCAGAGCGCAGCCAGTTGGGCAGGTGGCGGATCTCGTTGAGCTTCACCGGCATGCCCAGATGGCGGGCGATGCCGGGGTTGAGCCGGTCCTTCCACTCGCCCAGCTGCCGCGCGTCCCAGGGCGCGCCTTCCAGCGTCCGGCCGCGCGCCTTGCCGCCCGGGCGGTTGTCGTAGTAGTCGCTGTAGCCCTCGGCGCGCAGGAACCTCACGCCCTTGCGCTGCAGGAAGGAGATCATCTCCGGTCCCTTGGACAGGAACGCCCGGCGCCGCGGCAGCGACGAGCCGCGATCCGGCTGGCCGACGACGGCCTCGAAGTAGGCCAGCGCCTCGTCGTCGGAGTCGGCGACGCCGTCGGCCTGCATCAGCGGGTTGTTGGGGATCCAGATCCCCCCGCCCGACATCGCCGTCGACCCGCCGAGGGTCGCCTGCTTTTCGATGAGCACCGGCTTCAGTCCCGCGTCCGCCGCGGCGATGGCGGCCACCATGCCGCCGCCGCCGCTGCCGACGATGACCAGGTCGAAGGATTGCTCCTCAGGCGTCGACTCGGGCATGTCTTCGCTCCATCTGCTTGGTGACGTACTCGACGATCTCGCTCAGCGGAGCGCCGGGTGTGAAGATGCGGGCCACGCCCAGCCGCTCCAGCTCCACCACGTCCTCCGGCGGGATGATGCCGCCGCCGAACACGGTGATCTCCTCGGCGCCCAGCTCGCGGAGGTGCCGCAGCGTCTCGGGGAAGAGCGTCATGTGCGCGCCACTCAGGATGCTGAGCCCGACGCCGTCGACGTCCTCCTGGATGGCGGTGTGCGCGATCATCTCCGGCGTCTGCCGCAGCCCCGCGTAGATCACCTCCACGCCCGCGTCGCGCAGTGCGCGCGAGATCACCTTGATGCCGCGGTCGTGCCCGTCGAGCCCCACCTTGGCGGTGAGGACGCGGATGGGCGGACTCACGCGCCGGCCACGGCCGGGACGTCCACCACCATGCAGATGCGCATCGACCGGATCTCGCCGTCCTCGACCTGGAAGACGTCGACGGCGTTGGCGATGTGCTCGGTGGTGCCGGCGTTGATCACCGCCGCCACGGTGGGCAGGTTGACGAAGAGCCCGACCACCTGCGGGTTCGGCTTGGTCACCTCGACCACGTTCTTGTAGAAGGCGCGGATGGCGTCCCGTCCCCGGTGCACGCCGTCGTGCGAGTAGAGGGTCGCGTCCTCCGCGTAGAGGTCGGCGACGCGGATGTCGCGGGCGCGCACCCGTGCGAAGACGGAGGTGACGATCTCTTCAGGTGTCATCAGAACCACGACCTCTCCAGGTAGGTGCCGAACTCACAGGCCAGGGCGGCCATGATCTCGCCTTCGGTGCAGCGCGCCCGCACGCAGTCGAGCAGCCGCGGCATGAGTGGCGCGGACGGGTCGCGCGCCGCCTCCAGCAGCTCGTCCAGCCGGTTGGCGGCGCTGATGCCGTCGCGCCGCTCGCGCAGGCGGGCGAGGCGCTCCACCTGGCCCCGCTCCACCTCGGGCTGGATGCGCAGGATCTGCACCGGCTCCTCCTCGTCGTTGACGAAGGCGGTGGTGCCGACGATGACCCGCTCGCCGCTCTCCAGCTGCTGCTGCTGGCGGAAGGCGGCCTCGGCGATCTCCCGCTGCGGGTAGCCGTCGTCGACGGCCTTGACCATGCCGCCGCGCGCGTCGATCTCCTCCAGGTAGGCGAGGGCCTCGGCCTGGATGCGATCGGTGAGCCACTCCACGTACCACGAGCCGCCCAGGGGATCGACGACCGAAGGAACGCCGGTCTCGTAGGCGATCACCTGCTGGGTGCGCAGGGCCACCTGCGCCGCCTTCTCTGTGGGCAGGGCCAGCGCCTCGTCGTAGGCGTTGGTGTGCAACGACTGCGTGCCGCCCAGCACCGCGGCCAGCGCCTCCACGGCGGTGCGCACGATGTTGTTCTCCACCTGCTGCGAGGTGAGCGACACGCCGGCTGTCTGGGTGTGGAAGCGCAGCTTCACCGAGCGCTCGCTCTTGGCGCCGTAGCGCTCGCGCATCCAGCGCGCGTAGATGCGCCGGGCCGCGCGGAACTTGGCGATCTCCTCGAAGAAGTCGATGTGGGCGTCGAAGAAGAAGGAGAGCCGCGGCGCGAACTCGTCGACGTCGAGTCCCGCGGCCAGCGCCGCCTCGACGTAGGCGAAGCCGTCCGCCAGGGTGAAGGCCAGCTCCTGCGCCGCCGTGGAGCCCGCCTCGCGGATGTGGTAGCCGCTGATCGACACCGGGTTGAAGCTGGGCACGTGCCGGCTGCAGAACACGATCACGTCGGTGACCAGGCGCATCGACGGCTGCAGCGGGAAGATGTACTCCTTCTGGGCGATGAACTCCTTGAGGATGTCGTTCTGCAGCGTGCCGCCGAGCTTCTCGAAGGGCACGCCGCGCTCCTCGGCGACGGCCAGGTACTGGGCGAAGACGATCGGCGCCGGCGAGTTGATGGTCATCGAGGTGGTCACGCTGTCCAGCTCGATGCCGTCGAACAGGGTGTGCATGTCCTCGATGGAGTCGACGGCGACGCCGCAGTGGCCCACCTCGCCGTGCGCCTCGGGGGCGTCGCTGTCGTAGCCCATCAGGGTGGGCATGTCGAAGGCGACCGACAGGCCGGTCTGCCCCTGGGAGAGGAGGAAGCGGTAGCGCTCGTTGGTCTGGCTGGCGTCGCCGTAGCCGGCGAACTGCCGCATCGTCCACAGCTTGGTGCGGTAGAGGTCGCGGTGGATGCCGCGGGTGTAGGGGAACTCGCCGGGATGGACGGCGTCGGGCGGCAGCGTGTCCTCGGGCCCGAAGACGGGCTGCAGCGGGATGCCGCCGAGGGTCTCCACCGGCACCGGCGGCTGGGCCGGCCGGGCGCGCGGGGGCTCGGCGGGCTCGTCAGAAACCTTGAAGTTCCTCATCATAGTCATCATACTTCCCGGTGGGCGCCGGCGGCGAGGCGGTGTCCGGCCACGGCCACGGACAGAGCGGACAGAGCAGAGGTACGGCGATGGGCAAGCGCTACCAGGTCATCTCCGCCGACGGGCACAACGAGATCCCCGTCGACCGCTGGATCCACAAGGTGCCGGAGGAGAAGCGGCACGCCATGCCCCAGCTGGTCAAGCACGAGGACGGTGCGGACAAGTGGCGCATCGAGGTGGACGGCCAGCGCTGGGAGCGCAGCGCCAGCGGCAACCTGGTGGCCGACTGGGACTACGACGAGTTCCTCCCCGCCAAGCCGCGCTACTACCGTGAGGACGGCTCGCGCCGGCCGGGCAGCGGCGACGCCCTGCAGCGCCTCCAGGAGCAGGACCTCGACGGCGTCGACGCCGAGATCCTCTTCCCGCCCGTCTACAGCCCGATCTTCTTCCGCAACCAGCTCAAGGACGTCGACCCCGAGGCGCACCACGCCTTCATCAGGGGCTACAACGACTACCTCGCCGACGAGTACTGCCCCGTCGCCCCCGACCGCCTGATCGGCGTGGCCATGCTCCCCGAGACCGGCGTCGACGACGCCATCGCCGAGATGGCCCGCATCAAGGACAAGGGGCTGCGCGCGGTGGCCCTGGCCACCTGGCCGAACGGCTCGATGTTCTACGAGCCGCAGGACGACAAGTTCTTCGGCGCCGCCCTCGACCTCGACGTCAAGCTCTCACCGCACGGCACCTTCGGCGGCATCCGCCCCGTGCCGCCGGGCTCGGCCAGCCTGAGCCGCGACACCCTGGCGGCGAGCGGCGGCTTCGGCCCCTCGTACACCATCGGCCAGCTCATCGTCTACGGCGTCTTCGACCGCTTCCCTGACCTCAAGGTCTACTTCGCCGAGACCCAGGCGGGATGGCTGCCCCACGTGCTCAACTGGACCGACGAGTTCTACCGCCGCTGGAACCACTACGTCGCCCTCGACCTGGCCAGGATGCCCAGCGAGTACTACCGCGACCACTGCAAGTTCAGCTTCATCGTCGACCGCATGGCGATGATCCTGCGCCAGTACATCGGCATCGACATGCTGATGTTCGGCACCGACTTCCCCCACAGCGTGGGCAGCTTCCCGCACACCCGCGACTGGCTCGAGGACCTCTTCGAGGGCGTGCCCGAGGACGAGCGCCGCAAGGTGCTGGTCGACAACGTCTGCGAGTTCTTCGACCTCGACCCCAACGCCGACCTGACCGAGACGCCACAGGCGCAGCCCGTGGGGGTCGCCTGATGATCGCGGCACCCGTCGCCACCCTCAACGTCACCGTGCGCACCAGCCGGATGCCCCACGGCTCCGAGTTCAAGCGCATCACCAAGGCGATCGAGCACCTCTACTACCTGACGCTGTTCAGCTCGGTCCCCGACTACGCACGGCGCGGCGACGCCTGGCAGTCCTGGCTCGACGCGGGCACCGACCTGGCGGTGCGCGAGGCGCCCAAGGCGGTCGCGCGGGAGGACCGCTACGTCGAGTCGGTCTACTCCGGGGCGCGCGAGATCCGCTTCGCGGTGCACGGCAACGCCCAGGCGCTGGAGCAGCTCAGCGAGCTGCTCCACTCGCCGTCGACCATCGCCTCCAGCCTGCAGGTCCCGGCGGGACGCTTCCAGGAGCTGGTGCAGCAGAGCGTGGCGTCGCTCAGCGTGGGTGACGTCACCGGCATCGAGGTGACCCTCGCCGGCCGCTAGAGCCCGCGGCCGGCGCAGCCCGTGGCCGAACGCCCCGCCGCAGCAGCGGCGGGGCGTTCATGGCACGCGGGTCAGCGCCGCGGCGTCATGTCCAGGTCGGGCGGCGGCGCGTCCGGCACCTTCCAGCGCAGGAACGCCTTGTCATACAGCTCGTGGTAGGCGTTGGCGGCGTCGACCATGGCCTGGAAGGCGGTCTCGAAGGCGCCCCAGTCCTCGGCGCTGATCGCCTTCTGCACCGCGGCGCACTCGCCGGCGATGAACTTGTCCATGTTGTCGCTGTACTTGGGGCGCAGGAACGCGGCCTTCTCCATGAGGCCGATGGCCTCCTTGAGCTGGAAGGCGGCGAGCTGCTTGTTGTGCGCCTTGCCGGCGTACCAGCACTTCCAGATGCGCGCCCCGATCAGCGGCATCATCTCGGCCATGCCGGGCAGCACCAGTCCCAGGTTGCTGAGGTCGAAGGTGCCCTTGCCGGTGTCGATGACGTGGTCGTGGTCGGAGCCGGCCGGCTGCGCGCTGGCCATCAGGCGGGCACCTTGACGCCGTAGGCGCGGAGCGCGTTGCCGGCGAGGATGGCGTGCTTGCGGTCTTCGGGCAGTCCCTTGGTCAAGGTCTCGATGTACTCCTTCGACTTGGGCCAGAGGGTGACGCTGTGAGGATAGTCGGTGGAGAACATCGCCGACCTGGCCACCACCTCGTGGTCGCGGGCCAGCTCGAAGCCGACGTTGTCGTCGAGGGTGGTGCAGAAGACGTTCTCGCCGACGAAGGCGGTGGGATTGGTCTCCAGCGGGATGCCGCTCCAGTGCCGCTGGCGCTCGTACTCCTGCTCCATCATCTGCACCCAGAAGGGGATCCAGCCGCAGTTCACCTCGCCGGCGACGAAGTGCAGGTCGGGGAAGCGCTGGAAGAGGCCGGTGAAGATGAGGTTGGTGAGCAGCGGGGTGTCGGCGAGGAAGCGGTAGACGATGCCGGCCACGTTGGTGCCCGGTGTCACCAGGTCGATGACCTCGCTCTTGGGCGGCCGGCCCCCCATGGTGCGGTGCACCGACGCGGCCATCCCGGCCTCGCTGAGCACCTTCCAGAAGGGGTCGTAGTACGGGTCGTGATAGGGATGCTCTGCGTAGAAGGGGAGCAGCACGCCGCGCGCGCCCTTGGCGGCCACCCGCTCGGTCTCGGCGAGCAGCTCGTCCATGCCGTCGTCGACGGGGACGAGCGGCAGGCCCCAGAGGCGGTTGGAGTCGGCGGCGCAGAAGTCGTCGAGCAGCCAGTCGTTGGCGGCACGCATCACCGCCAGGGCGAACTCGCGGTCCTCCATGGTGAAGACCACCAGGGACGAGGGGTAGACGACCGCGGCGTCGACGCCGTCGACGTCCATGTCCTTGAGATGCGCGGCGCCGTCGTAGTTGCCCGGCAGGATCTCGTCGAGGGTCAGCCCGCTGCGCTTGTAGTTCTCGTAGGGGATCCCGGCCATGGCGTTGAGCCCGAAGGTGAAGGTGGGCGGCTTGCCGTCGTAGCTCCAGCCGTCGCCCCCGTCCGGCCCGCGCATGATCCGGGGCTTGCGGTCCTGGAACCTGGCCGGCAGGCGGTCGAAGGCGTCAGGAGCCTCGACGAGGTGATTGTCGGTGGAGATCACGCGGTAATCCGGGCTCATCGAGCGCTCCTCTGCGGGTCTTTCCCCTGGTGAGTTGCCACTGGGAGTATCTATGAATATAGTACATATCATCGTGAGCCCCTGCCCGGCAATTGGGGGGCCCACCAGCCCGCGCGCGCTCGTCGCGCCTGTCCAGACGCAGGTTGGCGACCAGGAGGAGCATCGTCATGCAAGTGCCGTTCCAAGAGCCCCCGAGCCGGCAGCGCAGGAAGAAGGGCTTCACGCTGGCCATGGCCGGCTCCACCCTGGTGATCGGCCTGGCGGCCTGCGGTTCCTCGAACAACTCGACGAGCGGCAACAGCAGCTCCTCCACCGCCTCGGCGGCGAGCTGCGACTCGCCGGGCATCACCGCCAACTCCATCACCATCGGCGTGCTCATGCCGCTGAGCGGTGCCGGCGTCACCCAGCGCGCCGGCTGGAACGACGGCGTCAACGCCTACTTCGACCAGCTCAACGCCGCGGGCGGCATCAACCACCGCACCGTCAACGTGGTCGTCGACGACGACAAGTCG
>Ga0070741_10000948_pt1 | contig 95571 bp, 83 predicted proteins | sample Coa_R1_4_FD_66440 | JGI IMG/M metagenome (GOLD analysis project Ga0070741, IMG submission 66440) | Surface soil microbial communities from Centralia Pennsylvania, which are recovering from an underground coalmine fire - Coalmine... | ecosystem: Environmental > Terrestrial > Soil > Unclassified ...
AGAGTCGCTGCCCATTGTCCCTTAATCTTCGTTGCCATGCTCAGACTTGCGGCAATAAATGCGATCCCGATGAAATATGCCCAGAACAAATGCCCGGGGATCCAGGAAGGCACAAGCATCGCCACAAAATTGGCATAGAGAAGGTGCTGAATACCGAAAACCACAAACGGTATTGCAAAAAGCAGTCGGCCGATGTCATTAGTGATGGAGTTCGAAGGCCGATGGGTGCGCTCGATCCCGTTACTTCCAGCCAAAACCATCGCGGCTCCGCTCATCGCTACCAGTTCCGCCGCGCTTGTCCATCGGCCCGGATCATGGATATGGGTAAGTAATCCCGGAACATAGAGAAACAGCACATACAGGAATAACAAAGCCGCCAATGAAATGCCAGCCAGCCGGACTTTCACTCGTGCAACGATGCTTACACCTGCAATTACAAGCACAGCGCCCATTAAATAGGCCCAAAACGGACGTCCCACGATCCAGGGAGGTCCGGCAATCGGTCCTTTTACATTAAGCATGTAGATGAAATGTTGAATGCCAAAAAATGCAATGGCAATTCCAAAAAGGCTTCTGCCAAGCTTGATCAACATGGTGTTGTCATTTCCTGTTGAAAGTGGATTGAGTACCCGGCACAGCGAAAGTGAATGCCAGTTCGCGGCCAAGTATATGCCGGAAATTCATATTTGGGGATACAAATCTTGCCCTTTGTTATTAATCGAGGTAAGGGCTCTGGGCTCGATAGGTGGTTTTGCAACTGCGATCGCGGAAATTCTATCGCCGTTCACTGGCCGAGATCTCCTCGTACAACTCTGGCAATTTGCGGGCGTCTTCCGCAGAATCTCCGAAGCGGGCGCTCTCATAATGCCGGGTAAATTTTTCGACCTGCCTTCGCATTTCGGCGTCTTCGATACATTGTAAAAATTCTTTGGGAGTCTGCATGGGCGATTTGCGCCAGCCACGCCTCGCAATCAACTTCGTCATCCGTCCATACCAGAGTGTGGCTGCCGTCTGCGGCGACTTTTCTGGATGAGAAGCCAGCCTGAACTTCGCCAGCGTATCCCAAATTCGGCGTCCATTTCCTGCGATCAAGAGTAGAACTATCGTTGCAACCGCTGTACTGCCCCAACGCGATGGCGAATCCGAAACCGTGTCGTGGGTACGCCGCGCGGCCAACAATAAAGCCTCATAGCGGCGCCGGGCCCAGTTCTGTGCGGATTCCAGAAGTTCGCGGCCTCCGCGCGTTGTGCTCTGCGTCAAAGCCAGTTGATGTCCAAAGTCGTAGTTCACTATCCAGTCGTGCCAGAAGGACTGCAAGGCGTCCATGTAAAGCATCATGCGGCTCCATTTGGTCGAGCTCGTCCCCGGGCCAGCGGGAGTGGGATCGAAGCTGATCCAACCATAACCGGGAAAATACGCCTCTACCCACGAATGTGCGTCGCTTGCTCGTATCACATATTGTGAGGTCAGATCATTGAATTCTCCGCCATGAAAGCCATTCACTATCCGTGATGGAATCCCAAGGCTTCGCAACATTACCGCCATTGAGGAAGCGAAATACTCGCAATGCCCTTTTTTCCTGACAAACAAAAATTCAGCCAGAGGATCGCGGGGAGCGGTTCGCGAGAGCTCGAGCGTGTATTCAAAATGCGTTTGTAGATATGTCTCGATAGCCACAGCTCGGTCATAATTGTTATCGGACCGCGACGTTATTTGTGCGGCCAGCTGCGAAATACGTGAATCAATCCGCGGCAGTTGCAAGTAGTTGAGAAGAACCGCAGGCGGATATCCAACGTAAGCAGTGCGTAGTTGCGCGGCACTGGGCGCGGCGAGATTGGAAGTTGCCTCGTAAGCGCCAATGGGGTGCTCGGCATCTAGATCGAACACAGCGCCGCCTTCATCAATCGCTAAAAGGCGATAGTTGCCCGTGAGCGATTTTGTCCTTTGAGCGAGGAAGAATACGTTGTTGCCCAGCGGCTCCATAAGCACGCGGTAGTGAATGGGGCGTTCGAGCAAAGATGCATGCAACGTTTCAGTCTTCGCGTCCGCATTGGACAACAAGAAGCTGCCATCAAAGACACGAGCCACAATATGACGCTCGTGCGGATTAGACCAGCTTCGTCCATCGAATACGTTAAGCGCAACTCCACGCCACTTCAGATCAAAGGCTCCGCCTATATCGCCATCAATGCGAACATGCATCACCACGGAGCGCGATTGCTGAATCTCTCCAATGCGTCCAAGCTCCACGCGATCTGAAAAGCCTGTGCTCACATCACTTGTCGGCAAGTAAGCATTGATATAGCCGCCCGACATGCGAGGCAATAGAAAGAAAATGCCCGTTGCGCCCACTAAAGTAAGCAGCACAATGGCGCCAGTTGCGCCCATGATAGAAAATGCCATCTTGCGGTAGGCATGTTCCAGTGCTGGATTTTGCGCGGTGATAGTGGTCTTTGCCGATGCCCTTTTCATTTCCATCAGAATGAAAGTGCACACGGCCATCAGCATGAATAGAGCGAATGCCAGCAGAAAAATGCTGTTTACAGTGAGCACCGCCGCAGCTAAAACCATTAGAAAAGCGATGATGGAAAGAAAGTACTGATCGCGGTCGCGTTGTGCTGAAAACAAACGCACCACCATCACGAAAAGCACCAGATGCACGGTCGCGTTTAAAAACCCGCGGGAGATGAACAGGTAATCGGCTAAATAGAAAACCGCATAGGCCAGCGTAAGAATGCTCGTCCATCGCTCCGGGATGAACAACGTCCGACGTTCTGCCAGCAAGTATCCGCGAAACAATAACGCTGCGCCTACAAACGTAACCGTGGGCAAGTCGAGTCCGGCAGTCGATGCGAGCGTTCCAAATCCCGTTAATACGAGCAGATAAAGCGATACGTCAAAATAACGTTCCACCGCGACGGGCAGCGGAATGATGCCGGTTTGAAGTTTGCCAGCGGACACGGAATCTATTGTTTCGCGATTCAATCAGGAAGGGAAGGGTACGTTCGGGTATCTTGACAAATCCCAGTCCAGGAAAGCCGCGCCGGCGAAAAGCAATCAGCAAAGTTGATGATAAGAAAGCGAATCTTTACAGATGGTATTATCGAGAAGGTCAGGCATCGGTCCCACGCGACGCATTCCCGCCAACCCCGCCAGGTCCGGAAGGAAGCAACGGTAACGGGCTCTTACGTGTGCAGTGGGTAGCCGGTGCCTGACTTATTTTGGTTGAAATAACGTGGGCTGCTGTCTGAAACGCAAAATCTTCTGGCAACTAAAGCGTTTGGGTACGTTCTACTATGATTTTCTTCGCGTCCTTTGCGATCTGCTTGGGGATCTTTGCGGTTTAAGATCTTTGATTTGGATCTTTGATTTGGCTGGTAAATGCGAAACACTTTAACCGCTAAGCGCGAAGATCACTCGCAAAAGGCACTAGGAGACAAATTAGACTACGATCGGTTGAGATTGTTGGACATTCGTTCCAGCGTGCGTCACAATACTCAGTTTCATTCCGCCACCAGTTTTGTTGCCGAACAGTATTGAATCAGTATTTTAGGAGAGCCCATTTGAGCCAAATCCCGTCCGCGAGAGCCAAAGTGAGAGCAAAAATCAGCGCTCTCGGAACCTACGTCCCGCCCCGCCTTTTGACCAATGCCGATCTCGAGAAGATGGTGGAAACCAACGATCAGTGGATTCAGGAACGCACCGGCATCCGCGAGCGTCACATTGTCGAAAAGGGCGTAGCGACCAGCGATTTGGCATTTGAAGCCGCGAAAAAGGCATTGGCCGCCCGAGGCATTCCCTCGACCGATCTCGAAGCGATTGTCATCGCGACTGTCACTCCTGACATGCTTTTTCCATCTACCGCATGTATTGTGCAGCACAAGCTTGGCGCAAATGGCGCGTGGGGATTCGATCTTTCGGCTGCGTGCTCAGCCTTTGTTTACGCTCTACAGACAGGAACGCAGTTTATCGAGACCGGAGCTCATAAGAAAGTCATGGTGATCGGTGCGGATGTCATGTCGTCCATCATCGACTATACCGATCGCGCGACCTGCATAATTTTCGGTGATGGCGCGGGTGCGGTGATTCTCGAAGCCGCCGAGGACGACTCAGTTGGCATGATCGACTTCATCCACGAAGTTGATGGTTCGGGAGCATGTTCTCTCTACATGCCGGGCGGCGGCAGTGCAAATCCCACGACTCGTGAAACGGTTGACAAGAAAATGCATTACGTTCACCAGGACGGTGGTGCGGTTTTCAAATATGCGGTGCGCAAAATGGCGGAAGTGAGCGAGAAAATTTTAGAACGTAATGGCTTCAAAGGCTCGGATTTGGATGTGTTCATTCCGCATCAAGCCAATCGCCGCATTATCACTGCGACGGCTGATCGTTTGGGTTTGAGTGCGGACAAGGTGATCATCAACATCGACCGCTACGGAAATACAACGGCAGGCACCATTCCTTTGGCAATGAATACGGCACTAGAAGAAGGCAAGTTGAAGAAGGGCGACCTTGTGCTGCTTGCCTCAGTAGGCGCAGGATTTACCGTGGGGGCAACGCTGCTGCGGTGGGCCTATTAGCGAATCATGGATGCGGTGATAAAGTTCATCGTGCCCATCCTTTGAAAATCGCGAAGGATTGGGCAGCGGCAGCAAAGGGTGGGCCAGCCCCCAAACCTACATGCGGCAAATCAAGTGTCAGTATGGAGACAATTTATATCGGGAATGCCGAGATCTTTGTTCCTGTAGAATTTCATCGTACGTGATTATCCTAATTGAAGCTTGTTCGGATTTTCGTTTTTCCCATAGACTGGCATCAGGAGGTTCAGGCGTTCTTCCAATTAAAACAGCTCGTTCAGAGAATTCGGGTAAATAACCCAGAGCCTTCTCAACCGTACTAAGATTCAAGGGATCATGGATACTTTCGTGGTAGTCATTTATTTGCGCTAAGGCTTGAACTAATGCTGGCGCGAGACCCCTATGCAAATATCGGGAGTTTGCCAAAACTGGGGCCTCCGGACCTTTTAATTCAAGTAGCTTTACAACTTCTCCAACATCACGCGGCAAAATGGAAGCGACAGAAAAATCGGGAGTCTGCTTGTTCGTGGTGAAGTAGGGCTGGTGCGATATCGGAATGCCCATCATCGTTTCGGCTAATAGATCGGGATGTTCTTCGAAAAAATGGTGTAACTCTCGTTCTCCAGCATTGTTATTTAGCAGATGTTCCAATAACTTTGCCTCATGATCGACACCATCCTGTTCGCGTCCAACGGTGACAAAACCACGAAAGCGACTTTTGTCAGTTTTTCCGTAATAGTATTCACTCTCGAGCTGATTTCTCTTGTGATACGCGCGCTTAACACGATATAAGCCGTGGTCGATTACAACCATAAATCCTATTCGTTCATAATCATTTAATGCTCGTTGCTGATATTGATTAACAATCTTTTCAATCTTGTTCCACGTTACGGGGTTAGCATAATTGCCGAATAGCATTTGTTCTGTTACATCCGGAACGAATTCCACATGAAGACCTTCATAGCCGGCATGACGATATCCTGTGGTCGTTAAAACGATATGCGGAATCTTTTTCCATTTACGTCCATCCCGCATTGCACAAGATTCAGGCAAATTATGTATTTCTGTAGAGATAGCTGTGTTGCCGTAATGAGCCTCCAGAAGCATGGGCAGTTCAAACAATCGGCCATTGGGTCCTCTGGCCATATCCGCAGAAAAATTTGGCTCTAAAAATACGATCGCATCTATCAATGCTGAAGCTGCGGCGGGCGAGAATTTTAGATAAGGCACCAATTCTTCGCCACGTACCCACTCGGCGAGACAAAACCGATTCCAAAGACTCAAAGCCTCGGAACTGAATTCGGGGATAGTGCTACAGGTGAGAATTAGGTTCATTTCTCACAGTAGTCTAGTTGCGGCAAATGTGAGTTACGAGTTTTTTGGCTGGTGCCCCAGTTCGCCGCACTTTGGCTAACCTGGAGGAAGGGGAAGAACCCCTTCCAGAAAGACAAGTCGGGGCTTCGATTCAGGTCCCACGTTTGCGCAGAACGCAAACCCTTCGACTTCGCTCAGGGCAGGCTATTGGGGCCCAGGATTGAGACAGACTGCTCGTTTCGAGAGCTATACTTCTGCAAAAACGTGAGCCACCCGTCAGGTGCTGGCCTATCTTCTGCGCGTCGCCTAACTGAGGTTGCCCCATCCCTCGCGCTTTTCGAAGGGTGGGCACTTCGCCGATAATCCCACCCTCCTAATGCCCATCACGCGGCTGGCCGTCGCAACTTTAGCTCCGCTGCTTTCTGTTTATCGACCAAGACAGGTCCACTCTCCGAATGCATAGTGACGATAGCTGCTTCAATCGCACTGTTCAGGTTGAAGAACCAATCCCCGCTTCACTGGATTGCGATGTATATACTTCAACTTTTCAATCCTCTTGCTCCCGCGCCAAACAACAAAGTCATAGAAGCGACGGATGCGGAGGTGAGTTCATGGTGCCCACCCTTCGAAAAAGCGCGAAGGATGGGGCAGCCAGCCTCTTTCGAGCCGAACAAGTCTTTGTGAGTGAATTAGCGATCTGACACTGTCCAGACGCCTGACTGTAGAAGAGGTACGTTAGGTTTGCTCGCCAAGAATCAAGGGCACATAGCTCCGAGCGTCTTGCAGCAATTCCTCGCGCGCAATACCAACCTTGGCGCGAAGCTGAATACCCTGCAACAAGTCAACGAGCAAACGGGCTCGCACCTTGGCAGAGGGTATGCGAGTCAGGCACCCTGCCTTTATCTCGTGCTGGAAACGTTTCGCGAAAATATCAGCGGATGCGGTGAGGCCCTTCGCAAGCCAAGAACGGATTTCCGTTACCCGCTCCGACTGTCCCAACGCAGCGGCGGCCATCATGCAGCCGCCGCGAGCGTCGCCAGTAGCGTTGTTGACGGTAGCCTCGCAAAAGGCGGTCACGGCCTTGTGGATGTCCGGCTCCGCTTGAAATGCCGCCATTTTGGGAGCTCCATAGATCAGCGCATAGCGCTCGACGGCCCTTAGCAACAGGGTAGACTTGTCTCCGAAGGCCCGGTATAGCGCGGGTTTGGTGACGTTCACGGCGCGCGCGATCCGATCCACGTCGACTCCTTCATATCCGTGCTCCCAGAACATCTCAACGGCACGGTCGAGTGCTTCGTCGGGGATAAAGCCTTTTGGACGTCCGGGGGGGCGCTTCGCAATATTAGTTACCATAGCGTACGAAACTCCTTGCATTACCTCTGTTGGTATCGTACTCTCGCGTATGTAACGCTGCAATACAGATAAACACAGGAGACGCCAATGGAACATTCGATCGCGCTCGTCACCGGCGCCACTTCCGGGCTCGGTTATGCGGCAGCCCGCCTGCTCGCCAAAGACGGCTGGCACGAGATCATCGTCACCGGGCGCAGCCTAGCCGGGGCCCAGCAAGCGGCCGCTCAACTCGCGGCTGAGAACAAAACAGTGATATTCACACCGCTGGAGCTGGATCTGAACGAGCCAGCCAGCGTTCAGGCCGCCCTCGCCTCGCTGGTGAAGCGAGAGCGGCCGATCGATTTCCTACTGCTCAATGCCGGATTGGTCCCAACCAAGAAGCGCGTGATCACTGCGGCGGGCGTTGAGGCTTCTCAGGCCCCGCTGATCGGCCATCATCAACTGACTGTCGGGTTGCTTCGCGCCAGCCTTCTTAGCCCCAACGCGCGGATTGTTATCGCCGGCGCGGAGCCTGCCCGCGGGGGCGTACCCATGTTCAAGTACACCGACGTGCCAGCCTTCGCGGCCAAATACTACCGGGGCGACCAAACCGCGGCTGTTGAAGCCCTGCTGCGCAACGGGCCGAACGTGAAGTACGTGCCCAACAATGCGTATGCTGACGCGAAGCTCATCATCGCTTGGTGGACCGCGGCGCTGGCCCGTCGGCTGCCCGCCGGTATGGCCGTGTACGCCGTATCGCCCGGTGGGGCGACCGACACCAAGGTGGTGCGAAACGCTGGCCCGTTGTTGAAGTATCTGTTTATCCCCATCGTGAACTTCATTCCCGGCATGAATCAGACGCCGGAGACCGCGGCCCGTCGGTACCTCCAGGCGTCGGAGTTCGGAACCGACGTCTCAGGGCAATTCTTCGCCTCGGCTCAAGGCAAGTTCTCGGGCCCAATTGAGGCGCAGCGCCACCCACACCTCCACGATCGCACCAGCCAGGAAGCCGCGTGGCAGGCCGTCGTCAAAGTCTCCGGTATCGACTTGTCTAGCCAGCATCCTTAAGCGCGGTGTCCTGAAGAGAGCGCGATCGGCGCGCCTCTGGATGCAAAACGACATCGCCACATCCCTAACTTGGAATCACGGCGACAGAACGAAGATCAACCAAGGGAGATGGCCGAACTGAAGCGTCTAAAGCGCGATACCAGCTCCGGCAAAGTTCCAAGATATCCCACACCTTCTACGTCTCGTGAGTGCGTGGGATATCCGGTATCGGCTCTAAATCTGACTACTCCTTGTCATACACTGCGGTGCTGGTGAGCTTCTTGCCTTCCGCGTTTTTCGTGGATGTGGTCAGCGTGCGAGTTTTGCCATCCGCCGAGACTACGATTCGTCCGCTGATGTGAACCTTACCGTCCTTCTTATTAGCCAACGCCAACGTATGCTCGTTGATTTTTGTATACGACCGTGAGTCTGCGGAGGGATCGCCAGTAACAGGATAATCTTTGCCGTCGAATTGACCTGTCCATTCAGTATGCATCGGTTTGCCATCGCTGCCCGTACCGTCCGTCGTGCACTTCACCTTATCGCCGTCGGCAGTGTACACAACCGTTGTGTTCTTCATCGCCCCGGCGGGGATCTTCGACTTGGCTTCGTTAAGCTTCCAGGTGCCTATGTTCGGATTGTCGGCGAAACTGACCGCTAATCCGGCCAAGCACAATACCATCGTTAATACGATCGATCTTGTTTTCATATTTCTCCAGTTTGAGAAGCGAGGATGTGATTGATTGAAGCGCCGCAAGTCTATTCCAGTTCTGGATGTGGGGCAAGGTGCAATTCACCCAACTCAATCAGGACTTTCGCCGCTTTCGATTCTGCCCTAATCATGCTCACGTAGGGACAGCCGCCCTGAGCCTGGCCTGAGCGTAGCCGAAGGGGCTGTCCAGCCGAGCAAAGCTAGATACTTTCCGAACTTGCGGATTGACCAAAACAAAAGTTGCCATTCCGAGTGTAGGATTTCACTGTCGTACTATTTACAACCGTCCCAATGCAACTTCTCCTGGACTGCGCACTTCTTACCCAATTGGGAGATGATTACTTCCACGGAGGTTAGCCTGTGCTTTGGCGAAGCCTGTCATTAACCGTACTCGTTTTAACCTTCATTTCCGCAACGCAGGCCACTGAGGGGCAGACCACTGCGCCCCACTGCACGGTTTCCGGAAGAATCACAAACAATCCGGGTCCGGGCGTTTCCGTCAAGTTAAAACGAGCGGAAAAGGATCCATTGGCTTACTACGACGGTTATTTGGCCGACGTGTCAGCGGGCGGCAGTTTTCGCTTCGATGATGTTGCTCCGGGGAAATACCGGGTCGTTGCTGAGGGAACAGAATTCATGCCTTCGGAGTATGGCGCGACCACGCTGGGTGGAAGCGGCACTGCTATCGAGCTGGCAGCGGGTGAGAATCGCGAGGGAATTTCGATCACACTGGCACCGAAGCGCATCATTTGCGGCAAGGTTACTGACGAAAAAGGCGCGCCGCTACCGAAGGTCGAAATCTATGCTTTCTTGCATCGCAAGGGCACAGATTGGCTTGCTCTCGACGACCCGGACAACATGAGAACCGTTTCGGATACAGAAGGCAACTATCGCCTGCCGGATCTGGAACCGGGAGAATATTTTCTAAAAGCTGGAATGTCGACGTGGTTTTCACGCTTCGAGAAACTGACCCAGATCGAGACCGAGAATTTTACCAACGCAGAGCCGGTGGAAGTTGGCGTCGCCGAAGAGTCCCAATGTGACGTTAACTTTCTCATGAGGCCACGGCTAGGGTACATGAGCCGAAAGATTCGCGGCACAATTGCTGACGATCCGGCGCTCAGCGGTAAAAATCTGGTTCTTTCCTTCCTCGAAGTAAATCCAACCGGGGCCATCAGCAAATGGCCCTTTGATGTGTTGAATGTAGATCGCTCTTTCGATCTGCAAGCTCCGCCCGCGGGGAATTATCGATTGACCGTTTCGAACGATCGATTTCCGGAAATGTGGGCCGGCCCACCGCCGGAATTTCATCTACTCGCATCGCAGGACGTTTCCATCGGCAATAAAGAAGATCTCAATGGAATCACCCTGCGCGCCAATCCCCTGGCTGCTCTTACCGGCCACGTTAGGCTGGAGGACAGTACGTCGCGAGCTGCATGTCCGACGGGAGGCAACCCGGGCATCGGGATTCAGAACAACGACACCGGGGACTATTACTCCGTCGAGCTGGCTTCCGATGGCACTTTTGCCATTCCAAATGTAGCTTTGGGAACTTACAGCGTGCGTTTCTATCCCTTTTTGCGCGGGCGAATTTTTATAGGCTCGCTGGTCATGAACGGCCATCCGGTAGAGGACCGAAGAATTGATCTCTCAGTGCCGGGCGCACACACGCTTGAGGCAATCCTCAGTGGCAACTTGGCCACTGCCGCTGGACATCTCGCTCCCGACGAACCTGTAGAGAGATATGAGGAGCCGTGGATTCATCCCAAGGCCTCTCTGTCAGGTAGAGTCACAAATCCGCCGGCAGACGGACAACTCCGCGTGAAATTGTGGGCGGTACGGTTCAACTCCAATCGCTCCTTTCAATATTCGACCCAGCCGAACAACGACGGGACATTTAAGTTCGACAATGTCGACCCCGGGATCTACGTTCTGTTGACGGACGGCCCAGGCTATGTGATTTCCGAATATGGTGCGACATATCCCGGAGTCGAGGGCAAGGCTATTACACTTGCGGCGGGACAGCAGCTGAGGGGAATCACCTTGACCGCATCTTTAAAGAAGCCTCTGTTGTGCGGCAAAGTCCTCGACGAAAGTGGCCAACCTATCGCCGACGTTGCAATCAGCGCGTGGCGGAAAACTAAATACGGTGGCTATCCCGCTGCCGATGGCCCTCCAGACGTTGTGGTCAAAGACGGCAACTTCCAATTCAACAATTTAATTCCCGGAAGGTATTTTGTTTGGGCCGAACGGGAAGTGTTTAGCCAAAATAGCAGGGCTCCCCTTCAGCAGGTAATGTACTTTCCGTCTTCACCTAGTCTGGATCGCGCCCAGCTGATCGATGTCGGTTCCGAGCCCGACTTGGGATGCAAACACAATATCCAGTTTCGACCTGCGCCGGCATTCCACATCCGGGGCACCGTGCCACAGAACTTGCCCCACAAAGATGAAGAAGCTTTTGATATCAGCTTAGCGGAAACAAATGCGGATGGCGCCAAACGATGGTCGGGAGTTCAAACCAAGCTTCAACCCGGAGATCACTTCGACTTCCCCGGCGTTCATTCTGGTTCCTACATCGCGCGTCTCACCGGTCCATATAAGCCATCCAATGGTCAAGGATTTTTCTCCGGCCCCTGCGGGCCTCCATCGCCCCGACTCGTCAGCGCGCAAAATGTGACCGTGAAAGGACGCGACGTCGACGATCTTATCGTCGACCTGAACTCACAAATATCGGTGACGGGACAGATTCGTTTCGAAAACATTCCCACCGACTCGCAGGAATTCAAAGTAAGTTTGCCGCAGAGAGTGAGTCTGCTGCCCGAAAACACATGGTGCGGATGGGGAGCTGACCTGAGTCCGGAAAGAGCGTTTACCATCGATCACATGGAAGCCGGCACGTATCGTGTCGACCTTGATTTGCGCGGGCCACTCTACGTACAGTCAATTCTCTTCAACGGCAAGCCGGTAGACGGAAGGTACATTACTCTGACGCGAGGAAAACCTGCAAAGTTAGACGTAACGGTCGCTGGCGATGGTGGCGAAGTCGATGCAGAAGTGACGCACAGCTTTCCGTTGCCTAAGAGTTATCGCCGCGATGAGCCTTGCTTGTCAAAGATGCCGGCTGGCCCATGGGCATTTCTCATACCCGATGATATTCCCGAGGATGGATCGGGCGTCCTCACCGGTTCGCCAACCAATGAAGGTTTCATCGAGTTCAACGGCGTGCGTCCGGGACGGTATCACGCCGTCGCTGGAGAGAACACCAATCTACTAAACGGTGTGGGGCCGTTCGGCCTTTCGGTGTGGAGGGATCGGAAGTACCTGCGGACCGTGGCCGCTTTCGGCGACCCCCTGGAAGTGCAGGCCGGGCAAAAGATTCGAATCAAAATTCGTGCATCAACCGGGCAGTTGCAGGATGCATTGGCGGAGCACAAACAGATCGTAACTGCGGACGACCACTGCGCCGGTTCGTGCTCGCTTGACGATAGAGATGGTATTGAGGGTACCCGTTAAGCCAAATGCCCATTTCCCGGCTATAAACGGACGCATCAACCATGCCGATTTTGTACAAGCTGGAGATGATGACTGTCTCACCAGGAAATCCATAGCCTCATGTGACATCCAACCTTGTGCCCATCGCAAAATAGCGTAATCATGGTTGAGGCCGTGACAGTCAGCCGGAGATCAAAGCATCCTCCGCTAACTTCTTTGTTCTCTATATTTTAATATCTAAGTTCTTTGACTTTGCGAAAAAACTCGCGCCAACCCCATGATTCCAATCAGCCAGGGGGAGGAGGGAGGAGTACCCCACAGTCGCCAATAGGCAGCGAAGTCCTTCTCGAGGAGTTCTCCGCTGAAGTTTATTTTCGTTATTTATTTCACATAGAAATTGGCAACAGCTCTTGTGGATCCTAAACAGCAGGTCCGCGAGTTTCGGAGGAGGTGCCGAGCTTTGCTCGGCTGGACAGCCGAGGGCGGCTGTCCCTACGTGAGCATAATTGGCGCAGAATCCCCCATCCTTCGCGCACGTTGTGAAGGGTGGGAGGGGAAATCTTGACGTCGTAGCAAAGAGTTGGATCAGCAGCATCGCCACCCACCCTTGCAAAAGACGCAAGGATGGGGTACCCGGCCTACTTCTTGAGTGAGGATCCTGAGAACCAGAGGAACTTCACCGGCGCATCGCTGGGATTGATATTCGAGTGCGTCATCGACTGATCGGGACGAATCATGTAAGCCATTCCCGGATGCTGAACCCGCAACTCCGTGCCAAGAAAAGCCAGGCTGTCGCCATCGATGGCTGCCCAGATTTCTTCCTGTCCCGGAACATGAGGATGGGGTTCTCCCATGGTCATAGGATTAATCTCGACGGTGATGACATCGCCGATAGTTGCCAGGCCGTCCGTTTTCGAGAAGAGATCTCGTACGACATGCGCCCAGTGGCCGGAAGCGCCCGGGAGCGTATATGGGGACGCAGCCATGGGAGTTCTCACCGGGACCTGGCGCTCGTCCGTAACCAACATCTGTTTTCCGGGGACGAAACCTTCGCGAGTCGGTTCGCTCACCACGTACATCTTGAGTTCGTCGTCGCCGGTATTCTTCATCACGAATTCAAGATTTGCAGGGATGAAGATGGCGATGTCTTTGTGAAGCGCGGCGGTCTTTCCGCCAGCCGTGATCTCCCCAGTTCCGCTCACGACGTAATAGATCTCCTGCTCGTGATCCAGTTGCGAAGGCGTCGTGGAGTTACCCGGAGCAAGCCGACCATAAGCAAGGAAGTTGGCAGCTTGCAAAAGCGCGCCGGGTTGCGGCGGCGCGTAATTGTCTCCGCGGGTGAGAATATCTCGCAGCACGAGCGAGCCGAAAAGATGACGAGGCATGGAATCGCGCCAGTCGCCGATGAACATATCGATTCGCCGGTTCTGCACATCGCGCGACGGTTGATATCGTACCGAGCCCGGACCATCGAAACTGTTGCCACCCGCGCTGGGCGTGGTGACAGGAGGCTTGGCGACAACTTTCTGTGCAGAGGCGGGCAGTAGGCCAATGCTGAAGAATGACAATAATACGCAAGCGAGAGATTCACGGGAGAGCCAAACTTTTTTTCCCAGCGTTCGGTTCATGCTGTTGCCTCGATTCGTAATTTTTGTATTTACCGCGCAGCGGCCCAGGCCAGTCCATCTACGCCTTTCCCGGTGTCGATAAATTTTTCCACCTTCCAGTCGGAAAGACTGATGACAGCGACTTTTCCAGCCTGGTCAATGGAAACGTACGCAGACTTCTGATCTGGAGAGATGAGAACTTCCTGCGGGCGAACAGGGACATCGATAAGGCGCGCGACCTTCAAAGTCTGGAGATCAATAGCGGCAACTTGATGTACTAAAGGCAGAGCGATGACCAGCCATTTCCCATCGGCGGTCGCAGCGGATCCGTAGCCCAAGCCGGGAATGGGAACCCAAGTCTTGATCTTATTGGTTGAGGTATCGATCACGGCGAGTTGCGGTTTGGTTACATCGGAAGTGAAAGCGAACTTGTCATCAACGGAAAGAGAGATGCGTTGGATCTGCCCGGAAACCGGAATGACTGTAATCACTTTTCGGGCGTCGAGATCAAGAACCGAGACAGTTCCCGGTCCGACGTTTGCTGTATATGCACGGTGTCCATCGTGTGTGATCGCAAACATGTGTGACTGTTCCTGACCAGTTGGAACAGAGCCGACGATTTTCAGAGTGGCGGGATCGATGATGCTGATTGCGTTCTTGAGTTCGGTGCTGACGTAAAGCAGATTATTCTTGGGGCCGAAGACTGGAAGGTGAGGCCGCACACCTTTTCCGAAATCAAGATTTCCGATTACTTTGCGCGCGGCCAGATCGATGACAACCATGTGGGTGCCGTCGGTGCCGGGCAAGCCAACACCGGAATTTCCATAGATTGGAACGTAGGCAAACCGGCCATCGGGTGAGGCCACGACCTCGTGTCCGGTGACGCCGCCTTCAGCGATTTCAGCAACTTGTTTTCCGGCAACCGGGTCGACGATGCCGAGACTGCTGTCACCTTTATTAGCGACCAGCAGCCAGCCGCTCGATGAAGGTCTTGACTGAGCGGCTGCAAGAATGGAGGACAATGCGACCAAGACTAAGAGAACGGGATGCGATCGATCCATGGAAAACTCCGATCAGGTCTCGGTTATGCGCTTAGTAAAAACGCAATCATAATATCATAAGTATTAACTATGATTGTGGAACATTCGCCCGTCATTTTTGGCTTAATACTCTCCGGTCACGATGTTCAGCAATGGCTCGCCTCGGGCATAACGTTCGGCTTGTTCACTTGCAAAAGTAAACAGGCGTTTCATGAACTTGGCACTGTCACCCGCAACGTGAGGCGTTATCAGCAGATTCGGAGCTTTCCATAGCGGATGTCCGTCAGGCAACGGCTCTGGATCGGTCACGTCCAGAGCTGCGCGAATCCTTCCTTCATTGAGCGCCGCAAGCAACGCGTCGGTATCAACGATAGGACCGCGCGCGACATTCACCAGTAGCGCTCCCAGCTTCATTTTCGCCAGGCGCTTTGCATCCATCATGAGTCGCGTTTGCGACGTTAAGGGCATCATCAAAACTATAATGTCGGCGAGGCCGAGAAGTTCGTCCAGTCTGTTTACAGGTTCAACTCCCTCTCGCGGACTTCGCGCCACACGCAAGAACTTCGCGCCGAATGGCGTCAGCCTGGCTTCAATTGCTTTTCCGATTGACCCATAGCCGACGATCAATACTGTCGCATCTGCGACTTCATTCATGGGCACGGGCGGAATCTTAATCTTGGCGTGCGATAGCGTGTCGCTCAGGCCCTTCGGAGCTACGGCCCAATGTCCGTTCTCTTGTTGTTGAATGTAGAACGGAAAATTTTTCTGCATCGCCAGGATTAAAGTGACGGCCAATTCCGCAGTGGGAATATCGTGAACTCCGCGGGCATCGCAGAGTGTCACCTCGGGAGGGAAAATCGGCCGCAGGGAATCCACACCAGCCCATGGAGCCTGGACAACTTGGACGCCTTTCAAGTATGGCCATTGAGTTTGGGCGACAGGAGGAGGTAAGAAGGGAATCCAGAAATCGATTTTAATTTCGGTACGCGGTTCGGCAGGAATCCTCACCAGCTGAGCTTGTGGGGTAAAACCCTTCAGCAAATCCTCATCGACTGACTCGTCTACACCGACCTTAACGATCATTTATCTGACTTATCTATTTGTACTTTCATGGTTATGTTTTCGAACTCGAGCTGGGAGAAACTTTAGCAGCATTTAGAAGAAGGGGAAACACGTTGACACTGTTCTTATTGATGCTATGATATCACCATGAAAAATCATTTGCTGGTTTTGGCTCTCTTTATGGCCGCCGTTTCGCTGACGGCCAGCGCGGATATGCCGGCAGGAGGCTTTGCCGGCACATGGAAAGCTAACTTTGCCAAGTCGAAATTTCCCGGGAAACCTCCTCAGGTTGACATGGCCACGGTCGATCCAGATGGAACGGTCACTGTGAATGAAGTAAGTCCGGAGGGGAAGAAGATTACCTGGCACTACACGCCGGTCGAAGGACAAGCGGTTCCAATCGTTGGCCGGGACAACACCACGGTGCTGGTGAAAAAAGTGGACGACCATACCAACGAGCAAACCTGGAATTCCAACGGTAAGATCAATAAGAGTAAAGCGGTTTTGTCGAAAGATGGCAAGACCACTACGTTCACGATGGATGGAACCGACAAAGACGGCAAGCCCTTCCATGAGTTGGTTGTGTACGACAAAGAGTAAAACTTCCGGTCGCCTTCCCCCGTGCGGCCGGAAATCCCGGCCGCAATTTAACTTCGCTTCTATCTAGCTATTCTCCCCATACAGTTAAGCATTGATTCCTCCCAAGGAAGGTTGATCTATTTTTCGATGGTGCTTTAAAGGGAGAATTTATGCGAGTTTATATGTCCGAATAATTCAATTTCTGGCGAGTACGGAAAAGGCCTGCCCAAGCGAAGCTTGAACGGGGCACCCTCTAAAGCAATCCCCTGAAACGGTGATATTCCGAATTATGAAGCGTCCGCCCCACACGGCTTTGGCAATGCAAACGCGATTACTTAAGATCAAAGGCGGCGGGCAGGAGTGTCCGCCCCATATGACCTATGGCAATGCGAACGCGATCACTGAGTCTCCCGCCGTTGTGTCGTAAAAACTTCCGCCGGTATCGACGAGGACGACGTATTGTTTGCCATTCTTTCCTTCGTAGGTCATGGGGGTGACGTAGGCTCCGGTTTCGAGTTTTATCTCCCAGAGTATCTTGCCAGTTGCCGCATCAAAGGCGCGGAAGCGCTGATCGTTGGTTGCTGCGATAAATAACAATCCGCCAGCAGTAGTGATTGAACCGCCAAAATTCAAAGTGCCGGTTCCGTGAACACCCTTCGCATCTAACTCCTCGATGACTCCGAAGGGCTGTTTCCAAGCTACGTCACCGGTATTGACATTAATCGCCCAGAGCTCTCCCCAGGGTGGCTGCTGGCATGGCCAGAACTTATCGTTGTTCCAGAAACGCGCGTACATTCCCCACGGACTGTTCCGTTCGTAGGCAGGATCAGGAGCATCCTCGTTTTTTGAAATCTTCCCTACGTCGGCGATGTTGACGGTATTCACGAACAAATAACCGAGCTCGGGATTGTAGGACATGCCGGGCCAGTTAGTCGTACCGAGTGTCCCTGGGAAAATTATGGTGAGCTTCGGTCCGTAGTGAGTATAAGGACCGCCGAACGCCATGCCGCCTTCGGTGGCCATCAGATCCGTGCAAAACTTTTTCTGCTCGGGAGTTACGTCGGCGATTTCATCGGCGCTGAAACTGTGGCGCCCCAACGGTAGTGGCTTGATGGGAAAAGGTTGAGTGGGATAGCTCTCCTCGCCGGGAACTTCACTTGGCGGAGTTGGACGTTCTTCAACACCAAAGATTGGTTTGCCATTTCGGCGGTCGAGGATAAACATGAATCCGGCTTTACCAATAACCGCGACCGCGGGAATCTTTTTTCCATCTTTCTTGACGTCCATCAGTACCGGCGACGATTCCAAATCGTAGTCCCATGTATCGTGATGAACGGTCTGGAAGTACCACGCTAGCTTGCCCGTGTCTGCGTGGAGCGCAACCAGTGAATTGCCGAAAAGATTTTTTCCTTTTCTGTCGGCGCCGTAAAAATCGGAGCTTGGCGAGCCATGGGGGAGAAATATCAGTCCTCGCTTTAGATCAAGGCTCATGAAACCCCAGACATTCGTTCCCGAGCGGTTCTTCCAGCTCGTGCCGGGCCACGTGTCATTGCCAACTTCGCCGGGGTGCGGGACGGAATGGAACCGCCATATCAGTTCACCAGTGTGCGCATCCCATGCTCGTGTGTCTCCCGATGAGCCAACGCCCGGAGCTTCCTGAATCTGGCCGCCGGTGATGATTAGGTTTTTATAGATAGTGACCGGAGAAGTGATGTCGAATTGAGCGTCGGGAATTCCGTTTTGCACTCCCGGTTTTATGTCGACAATTCCGTCGATGCCAAAACCAGCGGTGGGCTTTCCGGTTTCGGCGTTTAACGAACCCAATTTGCCTTCGCTGGTTCCAAATAAAATCGATGCGGGTGTCTTTTTGTCACCGGGCCAATAGGCGACTCCGCGCCCAGCGGGTCGGCCATGTTCCAACTTGTGAACCCAAATTTCTTTTCCAGTCTCGGGATCTAACGCTATGACGGTTCCATACGGAGTAGGCATATAAAGGACACCGTTAACCATGATTGGTGTAGCCTGCGATGAGCGCCTGCCACCGCCTCTACCCACGGGACCGGATTTTTTAGGACGAGGCCCATCTTTTGTCAGGTGATAGGTCCATGCTGGAGTCAGATTCTGAACGTTCTGAGTGTTGATCTGCTTCAGGGGAGAGTACCGCGTGCTCTCTGGGTCGTGACCATACATTGGCCAGTCGGACTGGCACAGCGCAGGTAGGGCGGATGCAGGGATTAAACAGAGGACGGCAGCAAGCAATGCGAATCTCACGCCCGGTGGATTCCTCTCCTCTTGCGAATTTGATTTAGCCAAGCGATCAAAAATCGTTTTTGTTACAACACACCAATCTGCTTAGAGAGCCAATTTGTCTTGAACAGAGCGATTACTACGTCGTGCTACTCCATCTTTTTGCGAGCTTCTTCGAATATTCGTTGAGCGCGATGCGGATTAAATACTCCGCAGGAACAGAATCTCGCCATATAAGTCACGGCTTCTTTCGGTGTGCGCCGTCCCTCTTTCACCCAGTCGACCATTTTCTTGGCAAGACTTGCCGATATCATGCCATGGCCGCACATGGTCGTGAGTTTGAGCAGTTGAGTATTGGGCAGCTTCTCTGTCGCACCCTCGAAACCAAGCGAGTAGCCAATGCTATGGCGAGTAATGCCGGCGAACCGGCAACACTCTTCCGCACCCTCGATTGAAGCTGAAATATTGATTGATAAGCCGAGGTCCGCCTCAACTGCAAGCTTGAGAAATTCTCCCGCAGATTTCCGGTTATCAAAAATTGCGACTACCGAAGCGGGCTCATTGATGCCATCGATCACCGCGCGAAAGTCCGGTTCCATATCTCGCGTCCAATGCGACATAGGACCGAGATTGCGCGAAGGGCGCAACGCACCCCCATGCACAGGATCGCCAATATTGACGGGCTTGAAGCGCAGGGACATTTCGAGAAATTTTTTCAGCTTGGGAATACTATCGACATCATTTTTCCGGTTGCTGGGAGTCGCGAACACGATGTAGTCGTCCTCGAAACTTTCGGAATCGCCGTAACGATGGAGAGTGTTGGTCATCGAGTTTCGCCTACGGGCTCCTCTTCTTCTTTTTTCTTGTAATCGATCGGGTTGGTGATTCTACCCAGTCCCGTGTTCGTCTTGGCCCGTTCCAGGTTGTACCCCAGGCGTTCTAAAATCGGCGCGAGGAGGTTCTCGTTACCGTCTTCATCGCAGCGTGTCCCCGCGCCCAGTGCAACGACGGTATCGATTTCTTTCTCCACCTCATGCACAAGCCTGATGATCTCCTCTGTCCGCTCTGCTTTTACTTTTATTTCGACAATTGCGGAGAGCACTTTCTCTCCGAGTACATCTTCACGCAGCGTACCCGTAGCAACATCGCTCATCAGCAAAGTGAAAGGATTTTTCTTTTCAAAGGCCACTCCAGCTTTTGCCAATGCCCAAGTCATCTTCTGTATGTCACGCAACCAAACACCAACGCCCGGTCTTCCGAACTCTATGGTGAATCCGACTTCACCCCACTTCACCCGCCCTGTAACGTCGTTGGTCTTCACCTCTTCCGTGCCGCGCCCTTGAACTCCTGTCGATTCGTGGGTAGCACGCGGGTCCGAAAACGCACGTCGAATTACGCGTGGCCATTGAAGAATGTCCGGCTCAAACGCTGCTGTAGGACATACATCTGGCTCGGGATCAAAACGTACACGACCTATCTGCAACAATCTACGAACGAGACGCACGAATGGAGGGTTCAGATGTTCCGTACTCAATCCGTAATAACAGGCATAGCACTCGACGCATTCATCCCGATTGATCGTGGCTCGGTTGATTGCGGGATCGACGTAAATGGCACCCATGGGACAGACGTAGGTGCAGTTTCCGCAGGCGACACATTTGTCGGGGTTAATTTTCATTTTACCATCAGTGCGGGTGTTATATGCATATCATAGGATAAATAGCTGTCGCAACTAGAAAGGGACCGAGATAAAATTCTTTACATTTCTGTGACTGCCAAGCGATTACTTTCCCGTGTAGGTGACTCGCCAAATTGAGCCTGATCCGTCATCGCTCACCAGCAGTGATCCATCATGCGCGACTGTAACTCCCACTGGTCTTCCCCAAACGTTTTCGTCATTGACTACGAACCCGGTGAGAAAATCTTCATACTCGCCAGTCGCATGCCCGGTCTGATGCAAAGGAACACGAATCACTTCATATCCAGATCGAGGTGACCGGTTCCAGGAGCCGTGTTCAGATGCGAATATGTCTCCCTGATATTCCGCCGGAAATTGTTTGCCGTCGTAGAAAGTCATCTCCAAGGAGGCGTTGTGTGGCTGCAAAATTACATCCGGCGTGATGACTTTGTCCTTCAATTCGGGATGTTGTCCGGCAAGTCGAGGATCCTGGTGGCCGCCCATGTACCACCATGGCCAGCCATAGAAGCCGCCTTCCTTCACATGCGTGATGTAGTCGGGTACAAGATTATTTCCTAGACCATCGCGTTCATTTACGGAGCACCAGAGCTCGCCAGTTTTCGGATTTATGGCAATTCCAACTGGATTACGGGTGCCGTACGCATAGACACGCAAGCCGGATCCATCGGGATTGTACTCAAGAATGTCGGCTCGATTCTTTTCAGCGGGCGTGTCATCAACATTCTGCTCGGACCCGACTGAGACAAACATCTTTTTGCCATCTGGAGAGAATTGCACATCTCTTGACCGGTGATGACCGCCACTGGGAAGATCGTCCAAGTGTTGCGGCGGGCCACTGCTCGTGAGATCGCCGTTGTGATACGGAAAGCGCACAACGGAATCCATGTTCGCCACGTAGACCCATTGCGGATCTGGTCCGGGTGGATAGAATGCAATGCCAAAAGGAGTGTTCAGGCCGGTAACGAAAACATTTACTTGTTTGGGCTTGCCATCCGGGGTGATTCCGCGGAAGACCTTGATATCGCCGCCATTGGTTTCAGCAAGGAAGATATCGCCATTGGGGGCGGTCCTCATGAGACGCGGGTTGTTGAGGCCTGTCGCATATAACTCCACTTTGAAACCAGCGGGGGCCTTCGGCCAGGCGTTCTCGGGACGAGCAACGACCTTCGGACCGTTACTAGCTGATTCGGTTGCGAACGGCTCCGGGAGATCGTTCAATGTAATGTGGCGAATGGTGCCCGGCTTTTCGAACCGGTAATCAGTGAAGGGAGGTGTCGGCGGCGGAGCATTGGATTTTGCTGTTGCAACCGACGTTGCTGGAGCGCTCTCCGTTTGGGCACCGCCGAGTGATTTCACATAACTGACAACTTGCCACCGTTGTTGTTCTGACAGGCTCGCCCAGGAAGGCATGCCGTTATCTACATCGCCTTTAGTGATGTACCAGAAGATGGCACCGTCGGCCGTTTTTTGTACGGGACCTTGGCTAAGTGGCGGCACATTTCCAGTACCCTGGCCGGTTGCTCCGTGACAAAGAGCGCAAGTTCGCGCGTATACCTGTCTTCCATCCTGGACCGCTTGAGCTTGCCCGGCATACGGATTCTTCATTTCCTGAGCAGTCGCGGGCGCCTGGTGAAAAGAAGCTTCCTGCGCATGCAGGAAAACGTTAGAACTGGCTACAATTCCAAGTAAGAGAAGCGAGCATTTAAACCCGCGTCCGTGCAATGAATTGCAGCGTCCATTAGTAAAGTCGAGCGTCAACATAGCTTAATATTACACATTATATGATATTACAAATCTATATTTAATAGTAATGTCGATTACGGCTGCACCGGTGCAAACTGTATACAAACCGGAGTATCCACTTTGATCTCGGTACCGGTTTTCGTGAGTCGTCCAGTTGAACTGTCGATTTTGAACTCCACAATGTTATTGCTTAGCTCATTGGCGCTCATTAAATACGTGCCGGTAGGATCGATCTTAAAATTCCGCGGCATGCTGCCGCCGCTGGGCGTTTGCTCGACTGGAGTCAGCGTTCCTTTGGTGGGATCGATGGAAAAAACGCCGATCGTTTCAGTGCCGCGCACGAACTCGCTTATGGTACGCCGATTCGACTCGTACAGAAATTTTCCATTCGGATGAATTTCGATTTCGCCGCTGTGATTCTCGCCGAAAAAATCGTGGGGCACAGTGTGTGCGCGTTGCACCCCGGTTAAAGTGCCACGAGATGCATCCCAGGCGAACACATCCACGATGCCGTTCATCTCATTGAGTTGGTAGCCGAACTTGCCAGTAGGATCAAAAGTAAAGTGACGTGGTCCTCCACCCGGGTAGACTTTCGCGAACGCAGGATCTGGCGGTGAGAGCCGTCCAGTTTCGGCATCGAAATGGAAAATGAGCACTTTGTCTGTCCCAAGATCCGAAACAATGGCGTAGCGATTGTCTGGCGAGACAATGATGGAATGTGTATGAGGTTCCATTTGGATAGACGTGCTCACACTGTGCCCAACATCCTGGATAAATCCGGTCAATTCGCCTAACGAACCGTCTTCCTTAACTCGAACCACCGTAACGCTGCCACTGCCGAAGTTCGCCATCATCACGAACTTGCCGGTCTTATCCATGGATATGAAACAGGTGCTCGTACCTCCGGCGGGAACCGTGTTTAGAAGATGCAGTTTGCCGGTGCTGGAATCTATGGCAAAAGCGCTCACATAGGAAGAGTGGTCAAGCGGCGGCCCAACCGAAAGTGGATCCTCGCTTACAGCGTAGAGAAATTTGTGATTTGGAGAGATCGTGAGAAATGAAGGATTGATCATCTCCGCCGCCAGTTCGGGCTCGCTGAGCTCACCTGTCGCTGCCCGGAAACGGCTAACATAAATTCCTTTGCTCTTGCTCTCGCCAACTCCCCACGTTTTGCTGTGATGCACATACTTAAATCCGGTATAAGTGCCGACATACATAAAGAAATCTTTGTCCTGAGCTGACGCAGACTGGCTGCCCGCGACTACACCAAGAGCGATGACGAATAACAACGCGAATCGGATCCGTCTCATGAAGTTTTCTGATCTCCTCGAGCGAACAGTAAGCAAATTTGAGTGGCTCATATGATTTCTATTTTTGCGTGGGCACAAATTTGACGCACACAGGTACGTCAATTTTCAAAACGGTGCTGGTTGTAGTAAGTCGTCCAGTGTCGCTGTTCACATGGAACAGCACGACGTTGCCGCTTAGCTCGTTTGCGGCAAACAGATATGACCCGGTGGGATCGATTGCGAAGTTGCGCGGCATGGTTCCTCCGGGAGCGACCTGCTCGACCTGGGTCAGGGTGCCTTTTTCTGCATCAATTGAGAACACGCCGATGGTGTCCGGCCCCCATAAATCAGGCCCGCGGAAGCGTCGATTGGATTCGTAAAGGAATTTGCCATTGGGATGAATCTCGATTTCCGCGCTGTCATTCCCTCCAATGAAATCAGGTGCCAGTGATTTCGCATCCTGCGTCTTCGTCAATGTTCCATTCGATGGATCCCATGCAAAGACAGTCACAAAGCCGCTCATTTCTTTAAGTGAATATGCAAACTTGCCGGCGGAATCGAAAACAAAATGGCGGGGACCGCCGCCAGGTTCTACCCCGATAAACGGTGCATCTTGGGGCGATAGTGCTCCAGTCGCGGCATCGAATCGATAGATGAACACCTTATCAACACCCAAATCGGAGACGATGGCGAAGCGGTTGTCTGGGGAAACGTCAATGGAATGGGGATGAGCCTTCGATTGAAAAGATGGATCTTTACCGTGTCCGATATGCTTCATGAACGCGGTTTCTTCACCCAGCGAACCGTCATCTCGGATCCGCAACACGGTAACACTGCTGCTGCCAAAATTTGCCATCAGCAGGTAGTGGCCAGTCTTATCGATAGATAAGTAGCACGTGCTGGTCCCTCCAGTAGGCATGGTGTTTAGCAGGTGAAGCTTGCCAGTTGCGGGTTCAATTGCAAAAGCGCTTACGTAGGATGCGTGATCAAAATCGGGGCCCAATGATTGAGGATCCTCTGTAGCTGCATAGAGGAATCGCTGATTGGGATGGATGGCAAGAAACGCAGGGTTGACAATCTCCGCCGCAAGCTCAGGCTTGCTCAGTGCGCCGGTTGTCGGCTGAAAACGGCTTACGTAGATTCCCTTACTATGACTTCCTCCAGCAGGGAGGCCTTCCTTCATATAGGTGAAGCCGGTGTAAGTGCCGAAATAAACGAAGTACTCACCGGCAGGCGCAGGCGAACTCCAGGCATACGAGACTGAAAGCGTAACTAAAAAAGCGAACAAGGCAAGATGGCGGATTAATTTCATAGTTTTTATGTGAATGCTCTTTGTAACAATCATTCTTAGAGAACCACTTCCAATACCGATTCACTAATGTGCAGGAACAACGGCATGGGTCCAGTTATCACCTTCCGGAAATCGGGCGAAGTAAAGGAACTTTACCGGCGCGTCGCCATAATTGATGTTGGAGTGAATGGTCGCGGAATCCGGAGGCAGCATGTAGGCCATTCCCGGCTTTTGAATGCGCAATTCGGTCCCCATAAGAATGAGACTTGTGCCATCTATTGCTGCCCAAACTTCTTCCTGCCCAGCCTTGTGCGGATGCGGTTCGCCCATGGTGAGCGGATTGATAGCTACAGTGATGACGCTCTGCTCCGTCGCGAGTCCATCGGCAGGAGAAAACAACTCTCTGACAATGTGCGCCCAGTGACCGGAAGCGCCGCCGACAATATAGGGATCGCCACCCGCAGGAGTCCTCACGCGGGCCATCTCTTCGTCTTTTACCAACATTTTTTCTTTCGGATGAAAGCCGGACGGAATTGGCTCATTAATGACATACATAGTGAGGGGCTCATCGCCAACGGACTTCATTACGAATTCGAGTCCGGCGGGCATTAGCACAGCAATGTCTTTGTGCAATTTGGCTGTATCGCCTCCAGCGGCGATCTCTCCCTGACCGCCGAGAATGTAATAGACCTCCTGCTGATCATCGAGCCGTGACGTACTCGTCGAAGCACCCGGAGCTAATCGGCCATAAGCGAAAAAGTTGGCAGCGCGAAGGACCGCGCTCTTTTGCGATGGAGCGAAGTTATCTCCACGAACAAGTATGTCTCGCAATACCAGCGAGCCGTGCTCGGAGCGGGGCAGTGATCCTTGCCAGTCGCTGATAAACAGATCGATGCGCCGGTCTTGAGGTTCCCTGGTTTTTGCGTACTTGACGAATTCCGGTCCCGGATAAGAGTTGATTCCGTTAATGGCATTTTTCGTGCCGCTCGTCGCTGGCACGGTTTGCGCGACTAGCGAAGATCCCGCCAAGGCCAAGGTGGATACGGCGAAGAGAGCAAGCTTTGCGCGGTGCATCATATGAGGCTCCTATTCAGATCTTTTCGCAGCTGTCTATGGCCGAGCATCGTGTGGGTGGTAGCGGCCGAAATAAAAGAATGTGACCTGGGAGTCTTCGTTTTGATTGATGTTAGTGTGAGGCGTCTTGTTATCGGGAATGTGGTAAAACGACATGCCGGGAGTTTGACGTCGCAGTTGGTTGCCGACAAACGCGAGACTGGTTCCATCGAGGGCGGTCCATACTTCCTCGATGTCATCGTGATCCGCAATGTGTGGCTGTCCCATGGTGAGTGGATCCAGCGCAACCGTCAGAACACTTTGCAATGTGCCTAGACCGTCGGCAGTAACGAACAGAGTTTTTACGATATGACTCCAGTGGCCATCGCTCGAGGTAATGGGAGTTTTGTTCTCATCCTTTACAAGCATCGTGGTATTGGGCCGGAAACCGGGAGGCGTAGGCTCGTTAATTACATACATCGTGAGCGGTTGGTCGCCAGTGTTCTTTATGGTGAACTCCAGATTTTCGGGCATTAGAACCGCGATGTTGCGAAATAGATCGGCAGTTTGTCCCGCTGCGGAGGCAGTGCCTCGACCGGACTGAATGAAATAAATTTCTTGTTGCCCCGCAAGGCGCGTAGCCTTGGTAGAAGCTTGCGGTGCCAGAGTGGCGTAAGTATAGGAGTTGATGAAACGGAGAACCGCAGCTTTTTGTGTGGGATTCTGCGGATTGCCGCGGGTAAAAATATCCCGCTCTTCAAGCGAACCATGAGTCGTACGCGGCGTGGAGTTATGCCAATCGCTGAAATAAAGATCGATGCGATCGCCTGTGGTCTGTGCGAAAGCAAGCGGCGACAACAGAATGCACAACGCTAGTGATGCGAGGATTCTTCTGACTATCAAGCTATTCTCCTTATTGCGCAATTTCGCACTTCCAGAATCGATTAGGTTTGTATTCATACCTACATATGACAATTGTTTGGACCAGAAATTTATGCAAACATACTATCATAATGTTAAATTGTTCTGGCACTCGGAATAATACTCTTGCAACAGTGATTCTGAAAGCGATTATTTACGTTTAAGAAAGGTCCACATGAAACTGATTCGATTTGGTGAGCCCGGACATGAGAAACCCGGTTTGCTCCTGAAAGATGGCACTCGCATCGACGCGTCCGCTGCCGGTTCGGACTATAACGAAGCATTTTTTGCGAATAGTGGCTTGGCTGAACTCGGTGCATGGCAGAAAAAATCCGCCGCGTCTGCACCGCGGATCGCTCCCACTGTTCGCGTGGGATCGCCCGTTTGCCGCCCAAGCAAAATCATCTGCATAGGATTGAATTATCGAGATCATGCCGCCGAAACCAAGGCAGAACCGCCGAAGGAACCGGTTCTATTCTTCAAAGCAACGAGCTCCCTCGTGGGTCCGAACGATGACCTGGTCAGACCAAAGAATTCGACCAAGGTTGACTGGGAAGTCGAACTGGCGGTCGTCATTGGAAAGAAAGCTCAGTACGTTTCCAAGGACGATGCTCTTGATTATGTGGCGGGCTACACTCTGCACAACGACTACTCCGAGCGCCATTTTCAACTTGAGCGCGGAGGCCAGTGGGTGAAAGGAAAAAGCGCGGACACGTTCGCTCCATTAGGTCCGTTCCTCGCGACTCCGGACGAAGTGCGAAACGTCGGCAATCTTGGGATGTGGTTGAAGGTGAATGGCGAATTCCGGCAAAAGAGTTCCACTGCCAACATGATCTTTGACGTGGCTACGCTGGTGTCTTATGTAAGCCAATTCATGACACTTCTTCCAGGAGACGTAATCAGCACTGGAACTCCGGCAGGGGTCGGCTTGGGAATGAATCCGCAAACTTATTTGAAAGCTGGTGATGTTGTGGAGTTGGGAATTGAAGGGTTAGGCGAGTCCCGGCAACATGTCAAGGATTACAAATAAACATGACTTATAAGAATATGCGAGCCTTCCGAGTTCCACCATATCTTTGCTTGTTATTCTGTTTCTGCAGTTCTCTATTGCTGGCGGAAGATTATCCGCAAGCCCAGATTTCTAATGGATTAATTCACGCCACGCTGATGCTCCCGGATAACGAGCGTGGCTCCTACCGTGGCACGCGATTCGACTGGTCCGGAATCATCTCCAGCCTCCAGTACGGCGGACACGAATATTTCGGACGATGGTATGAACACCACGATCCCAAAATTCATGACGCGATCACTGGGCCAGTGGAGGCGTTTCAAACCAACGACAAAGGATTAGGTTACGATGAGGCCAAAGCCGGCGGGACATTTGTACGCATCGGTATTGGGACCCTCCGCAAACCCGAAGAGAAAGATTACCGTCCTTATGATACTTACGAGATTGTCGATCCGGGAAAGTGGACAATCCGCAAGCATAAAGACCGCATCGAGTTCACACAGCGATTAAGGTCAGAGCAGGGATATGCGTACATCTATCGGAAAACTGTTCGTTTAGTAAAGGGAAAACCAGAGCTGCTGATCGAACACTCATTGAAAAACATCGGCCAGAAAGCCATCGATACCAACCAGTACAATCATAATTTTTTTGTCATCGATCATGAGGTCGTGGGCCCGGACGTGGTGACGAAATTTGTGTTTACCCCTGTTCCCTTGCGAGGCTTCTCCGATCGCGCCGAGGTTCGCGAAAATGAAATCATCTTTCCTCATGCACTCGAGGGGAAAAAAGGACTCTTCTCGGAATTAGGAGGATCAAGCAAGGACGTGAAAGATTATGACTTCCACGTTGAAAATCTGAAGAGCGGTGCAGGCGTTCACATCACGAGCGATCAGATTCTAGATAAAGTTAATTTTTGGGCAATTAACACAGTGGCCGCAGTAGAGCCATACATACAGTTGCGAATTGAACCAGGCAAAGAGTCACACTGGACGATCCGATACGATTTTTATACTTTACCGCCGATTACGAAAGAGTAACCTGGATCTATTGTTTCTTGTCCGCAACGCGAACTCCGCCAATCCAGACCGACTCAATTGCGCGAGTATTTTTTATGTCGTCGAGCGGGTTCGCCGTCAACACCAGGAAGTCAGCCCATTTACCTTTTTCCAGCGTCCCGGCATCTTTGCTAATGTTTACAGCTTTCGCTGCGCCGCTGGTGGCGGATACGAGAGCCTGCATGGGAGTGAGACCAGCCCTGGTCTCATATTCCAATTCAAGATGTTCGAAGTAGCCCTGGAAGCGTCCCGGCCCGCCGCCGCTATCAGTGCCCATGGCGATAGCGATCCCTGCATCTGAAAGTTTTTTGAGATTGCGCATGGCTACCGGCAGGTGGTCCTTGTACCACAAGGCACCGGGATCTTTCGCGATACTCGCCTGGCGCTTCGGGTCTTCCATCTTTGCAATTTCTGCCGGATCAGCTTCCTTCAAGAAGAAAGGATCGCCAAAGAAGGCCGGCGTCTCCGAATAACCGAATACGGCAAACTCGCGCGTGAGAGTCGGAGAATAGAAGACGTGGCGTTTCTTCATCAAAGCGATGAATTCTTCGTCCACTTCGCGGTCGCGAACGCTGTGGGCAATGTAATCCACACCAGCGCGCAGCACGCCTTTAGCATCATCAAGCAGCACAACATGAGCAGCAGTGCGAAAGCCATTCTTATGTGCTTCGTCGATTGCGGCCTGATAAACCTCTAAAGCCATCTTCGGACGTGCGCCGAGAAAATCGTCGACACGTACTTTGACGATGTCCGGCTTGTTGCGAATCAGGTCGTCAACGCTCTTGCGTGCCTCTTCTGGAGTTTTCACAGCGACTGCGCCGGGAATCGCCGTGGAATCTTGAATCAGCCCGGCAACATATAAATGAGGCACGGTGCCCGGCGCGGCTGTAGCGCACTGTTCCCGCAGTTCGAATTCTTTATCTCCACCCAGACTAAAAACCGTAGTGATACCGTCGCGCAGGTAGACGCCGAGTTGGGATGAATCACTGACATGTCCGTGTGCATTAATCAGGCCCGGAATAATCGTCTTTCCAGTTGCGTCGATCCGTTCCGCCCCAGGGGGTATTTTTATTTTTTTGCCGACAGCGACAATGCGGCCATCACGAATGATGAGAGTCGCATTCTCAATTGCTGGCCTGCCGCTGCCATCGATGATGCGCGCTCCCGCCCAAGCTTGCACATTGTGAGTATCGGGGGCGACTTCTTTTTGTGCCAGCCCCGCTGCGAACATATTGGCCGATTCCAGGAGGAGTATCCCCAGAGTCATGGCCGGAACGATAAAGCCGATTTTTCTACAGTTCATAAATGTATCAATACTATGATAAGACTATACAGCTCACTTAAGAACCTTGGAGGACTTTTCTCATGAAAAAAGTAGCCGTCTTGGTTGTGATTCTCGTTTCTTCAATTTGGCTTTGCGCTGCCGATCCCTCAGGATTCGCTATTTGGAAGGGAACTGCGGTCGAGAAATCCGGGAAGGAACTAGCGGGCAAAATCGACGATCAAAAATTCGCATGGGAATCTTTGGCCACCTATGACAACCATTTAATTGGAATTGCACATCGCGAAGGCGACGGCAGCGCCGAGATTCATGAAACCCAAGCCGATATTCTTATCGTCCAGGAAGGTACGGCTGCATTGATAGTCGGTGGGAAGATGGTCGATGCAAAAACTATAAACCGCATGAGGTGCGGGGCTCTTCAATTGAAGGAGGAGACACGAAGCAGATTGGTGTCGGCGACATCATACATATTCCAGCCAATGTGCCGCATCAATTGAAAATTGCGAGCGGTAAGCCGTTTACTTATCTGGTGATAAAGGTAGATACCAAGTAGTGAAAACTGACTAGACGGATTCCTGAGTTTTCTCGCTTACATTTGCGTCGCTTGGGAGCCGCGTCGTGGCTGCTTCGCCTGCCATTTCAAGTATATGAGCGTTGCGTTCAGCAGCTTGAAGATGCAATCGCATTGCATGGCGCGCTTTTTCCGAATTATTTTCGCGAATCGCCCGATAGATTGCCCAGTGTTGGCGCAGTCCCGCCTCGGGCACACCGGGCATTTCATTCGTGCGCCGGCTTACTTCGATCAAGGGTTCTGAAATCGCTTGCAAAACCATAATGGCAAGAGGATTTCTGGTGGCCTCAGCTACTGCCTTATGGAAGCGGATATTCGCTTTCCCAATTGCTTCGTGAAACAGTGCATCGGCTTGCGGCGTGCTGCGATCCATCTTGAGCGCAGCTTCTTGTTCGGCCAAAACCTCGCGCATCGTTGCCCAATCAGTTTCGGTGGATTTTTCAGCTGCGAGAGCCACGAGCCCTAGCTCAAGAACTTTGCGAAACTCGATTAAAGAATCCGCCTGTTGCATGAAGGCAGAAGTAGACAAATACTCAGCGTTGATTAAAGCAACGGGAGATGGTTCAAGGACAATTGCGCCAATCTTGGGACGTACGCTGATGAGCTGGAGAGATTCCAGAGACTTAATAGCCTCCCGAACACAGGTCCGGCTTACGGAGAGCTCTTCCGTTAATTGCTTTTCAGTCGGCAATCGCTCGCCCGGCTTTACTTGTCCCTTTTTAATGAGATCGAGAATGTAATTGATTACCTGCGCGGTAATCGTCTGTCTGCGAATCAGGCGGTACCTCCAGAACTACGTGCAGTTCAAGTGCGGAGCCTGCTCATACTATAGCACCATTGAGCGCTGAATTGCCCAATCCTGCTCCATTCGTGGTGCAGCAAATTTCAAGCTGGCTTTATTGCCAGGATTGCGTCGAGAGGACTGCCTGTCATACGGCCTTGTACATCCTGGAAGCCCGCGGTTTGGAGCAACTTGCGATACTCGCCAAGAGTGCGCTCTTTGCCTTCAGTGCACACCAACATGTTCAGGGATTGCATCTGCGCTGACGTGGGACCACTCTTATCCTCGTTGAGGAGTTTCTCTGCCAGAAGGACGCCGCCCCCGGCAGGCAGGCGTTCGTAAATCTTGGCGAGCAGTGCGTTAATTTTATCTTCCGACCAGTCGTGCAGAATACGCGACATCGCAAATAGATCGCCCTCCGGCAATTCGTCGTGAAAGAAATCGCCCGCTAGCAATTCAATTCGTTGCGCGGCCGTTGATTTATTGACTTCGAGTCGCGCGCCTTCGATAACTTGCGCCAGGTCGAACACCACGCCGCGGAGATTTAAATAGCGTTCGCATGCGGCGATGACCAAGTGCCCTGTGGCGCCCCCGAGATCGACGAGCTTCCGAAACCGTGAGAGGTCGAAGGCTTCCACCACTTTAGGTGAACTCAGTTTCCCGAGTCCGTGCATGCCTTTGATGAATGTTTGCTTCGCTTCCTCCGTGCGGAAGAAGTTATCGAAGATGCTGCCCTCTGTGCCAAAGGCTTGTTGCCATCGCGGCGTTCCTTCTCGAATAGCATCCTCGAGATGGGTCCATAGCGGGAACAATACCTCATTGGAATAAAGAATATAACCGGTGAGGGATCGCGCATTGTCACGACAAAGATAGCTACTGGCTACGGACTCGTTTTTGTAAACGCCTCCATCTTTGCGTAACAGCATAAGGCCGACGCAGGCATCCATTAACCGCTCGAGCGGTTCACTTTTGACGTGGAGCTTGGAAGCGATTGTGACGACGTCTGCGGGTTCGTGTTCGAGGAGATCGAAAATTCCAAGCGAGACGGCCGTGAACATAGCCTTCGAACGGCGAAAGGCTTCGATGAGTTCAATGATTAGAGAAGAATCGGGCGAGTCCATTTGTATGTTGTAGTATCCATGCGAACGCATTCAAGCAAACGCAATCTTCATTCATTCCACATTTCCCGCAAGCAAGCAGCAGGCCATCAAACTCCAACTCCGGACTCTAACTGCATTACCGGTTCCCGCATAATTTTCTTATCCGTGATCCCCAAGGCCAACACCGCGCCAGCGACACACAGCGAAGAGCAAACTAAAAATGGCGTGTTCCATCCGTAAGCTCTGACTAAGTAAGCCAGCAGTACAGGAGAGGCCGCGCTTCCGAGATTGCCAAAAGTATTCATGACCGAAGCAATTGAGCCAGCGCAGTCGCCTCCAATATCGAGAGGAATCGCCCATGACACGCCGACCGTCACTTCGAGGCCGAACACGGCTACACAAGAATAAAAAACTGAAGCCGTGGAGTGGGTTGTAAAAGTGGCGGGCAAAATGAACACGGCTGCAAGAAGAAAACCCGCCAGTGCGACTGCCCGCCGAGCAGCTTTTAGATTTCCAAAACGCCTGGCGCAGTAATCCGATAGCGAGCCACCCAACAGATCGCCTGCGGCTCCCGCCAGCAATGGCAGACTTGCATAGAAACCCATTTGGGTAAGGTTGAAACCGCGGTGTTCATTCAGATATTTGGGAAACCAATCCAAATACACATCGATGCTGTACCCGTAACAAAAATACATCAGCGAAAGCGTCCATAACGATGGGCTGCTAAGAATGAGACGCCACGGTACCATCTGGGACTTGTTTGGGCGAACCCCTAATGAGTGTTCAATGAGTTGCCGCTCCTGCGCGTTAATACGGGAGTGTTCCGACGGCAGATCGCGGTAATACCAATACCACACGGCTGACCATCCCAGTCCAAAAAGACCAAAGAGAAAAAATGGAGTCCGCCAGCCATAGCGGATCATGATAATAACGACAAGCGCCGGGGTAAGCGCTGCGCCCAAGCGGGATGCCGCGTGAGTGACTCCTTGAGCAAATCCGCGTTCTGTCGGCAGCATCCACCGTGAAAGGGACCTTGTGGCAATGGGGAATGCACCAGCTTCGCCTATCCCGAAAAAAAAGCGGAACAGTCCCATGGACGCTGCATCCCATGCAAACGCCGTTAGCGATGTGAAAATCGACCACCACACAACTACTAGCGCTAGCGCCCGCCGTCCTCCGATGCGGTCGCCCAGCCATCCGCCGGGAATTTGAAAGAAAGCATATCCCCATCGGAAGGACGCGAAGATCCATCCGATTGTGACCATCGAGAATCCCATGTCTTTCTGGATTACAGGCACTGCGGAGGCTATATTCACCCGGTCCATGTAGGTGATCATGTAGGCGGCAATAATCAAACCGAGGACTACGTGGCGAGTGTGGGAAGGGCGGGTAGCGATTGTGCGTTGAGTCATTTACCTGTCAATTTCGCAACTGTATTTACCCGCATACATTTTGGATAAGAGCGCACACGTCGAGAAGCAATTATATTACTATACGATTATTGTTAATGATCGATCTTTATTTTCAAACGTGCGCAAGTGTATATGTCGGCAAGAAGCCGAGGAGTTTGTTCCTAGGCGACGAAACGGCACTCCTGTCAGAACGAAGTCCTGCGTCGATTTATAAAGCAGAGTCGCTTGTCTGCTAGCACATGAGTTGGTTTAATGCGCCGGTTCTAGAATCAACTTCTGCACTCGCCAGTTCAGCAATTCTCCCACCAGGAGTACATTTTCCGATGGGCAAGCCATTTCGTGAATCCAGCCAAACTGCTTCAGTTGCTTGCCGGATTCACCAAGCACGCCAAGAACTTTTCCGTCCAGGCTAAGCTTGTAAATCCGTCCTGGATAGCCGTCTGAACTGTACAGCACCTGATGCGGTGGAGGAGTGATGCAAATAGCCCAGGGCGCACCCGGAGCCATGTTTTGCGTGCCTGTGATTGGCAATTCCGGTTTGTTGCCGATTGCTGGCCGGGCATTCGGATCGAATGGCACATCAATCGTGATCTGTCGTAGAAATTTTCCATCGGTATCGAAGACCTGAATTCGCCGGTTGCCTCGGTCCGCGACGTAGATGTGATCCTCGGCGTCGATTGCGATGCTATGCGGAGTGTTGAATTGCCCCGGTTGGTTTCCGGGTTCACCCCACGACTTTATCCAGTTGCCATTCTTATCTACCTTTGCGATGCGCGAGTTGATGTAGCCATCGCTAATGTACGCATTGCCAGCTGAATCCCATGTCATGTCGGTGACCTGGCGGAACATCCCATCAATTGCGGGCAGCGGCGGCTTGGGATGTTTTAATGGCTCCGTACCCTCATCTGAAGCTTCCTGCTTGCGTCCGAAGACCATGGCGACGCGTCCGTCGGGCGTGAACTTGATCACCATGTCCGAGCCTTTGTCCGCTACCCAGATGTTGTCTAGCTTATCGATTTTGACGGAGTGCGCGAAGGACCAGGCGTAAAGGTTGTGGCCGACCTCGCGCAGGAACTTGCCGTCTGGATTAAATTCCAAGAGTTGCGCAGCGCTCGCGCCATAAGCGGGACCGGTGGAATTGCCGCGCGAGAGCACGAAAATATCTCTCTTGGAATTAGTGGCGACTCCCGCTACTTCTCCCAGATACATATCTGGAGGAAGCTTCAGAAAATCTGGAACCGACTGGTATCGGATTTCAAGCGCTTGCTGCTGTTGAGCGGAAGTGGAGGCCAAGACTAGCGCCAGGAAGACAATTAACGAAAAGGTACGTTTCATAAGAAATGAGAGATACGTAAAACGTTCCAGGCGATGCCTGCTGATTGCCGTACAGCTCGCCTGAAGACAATGAGAATATCACTAGATCTCAGCGCAAGAATGCTGAAGCACACCACAGAATCGGCGCTTGTCCGTGAAGGTCACCAGTGAAACGTTGGCGATCAAGATAGTATTGCAAATCGTTCTTCTTACCCGTACCTTGGCAAACGTTGCGAATGTCCCCATTCGGCTCGATATAACTGACCATGCCTAACCAACCCTTACGTGCGGCACGTCCGTAGACTTTTTGGTCGAGCCAGCCGTTTTTGACTCCGGTGATCATGGCAAAAGTAAACATGCCGGTGCATGAGGATTCTGGGTAAGACTCAGGATGATCCAATAGCTGATGCCACATCCCGTCTTTGTCCTGATACTTCAATAAGGACTTCATCATCCTGAGATACGCTTCCATAAGGTGAGCGCGTTGCGGGTGATTCTGCGGCAGCGAACTTAACACTTCCGCCATTCCCGCGGCTACCCAGCCGTCACCGCGACCCCAGAAGAAGGGAACATCAGGCGCGTGATAGAACAGTCCGTTTGGCTGCTGTAATTTGTCCAGGTAAGCCGACATCTCCAGTGCCGCGCGATCGAGGTATTTCGTATCGCCGGTAGCCCGGTACGCCTGCAACTGTACGATGATGACCATATACATGTCATCAATCCAAAAGCGCGTCTGTGGCGTCAGCCCTTCCGGCGTAGGGTTTTCCCATTGCTTGTCTGCCATGGTCTTGCCCATGTCCAAATACTTTTGTTTTTTCGTTTGGATATAAATCTCAAGCGGCACCGCTCCAAATACCGTGTTGTCTACATGAACTGGTATGGGAACAAGTTTGGCTTCATCCCCGAACAAAGGCTAGAACCGTTCGATAAGACGGGAGTCGAGATCCTTGTCACCACTTAATCTCGCAAAGGTCAACGCTCCGTACCACGAGACAACTTCTGGATAGGTGATTTGAGTGGGAGGGTCGGGTCTGCCGAAGTTAGTGTGCGGCGTGGTTACTAAATGATCTGCCACTCGCTTGCCTATTTCTTGTGGTGAAGTACCTGCGGGCCATTTCTTAAACTCTTTCGGTTGCTGTTCCGCATGAAGAGGCAGTGCCAGCATGACCATTATTGCTGATAGCAGTAGCGCGGATACGTTGCGGTATCGGTTCATCATGGGCCTTTGATCTTCCATGTCTAATAAAACGCACATATACAGCCAGCGTTGCAGAGTATAGAAATGGCTTGGCGCTGGTCAAATGGTAAAACTGAATTGGACATTAGAGGATAAACAGAGTTTGCGATAGACTTTCTTCCTGTTTAAATGCGAATTTCGTTAAAACCCTCGCTATATGGCAGTACAGGGTCTTAATTGAGCCAACAAATATTATGCAGAGTGCTGTTCTTAAACTCGACGCCAGAGACAACGTATTGATTGCCTTGCAGAATTTTCGCAAAGGCGAGCGGGTCAGTTTTTCTAATCATGTTTACGATCTCGTATCAGATGTTCCCGCTAAACATAAATTCGCAACAGAGAACCTTGCACCTGGAAGCGCCGTCACTATGTATGGCGTCCTGGTTGGCACGGCTAAAGAATCGATCCAAACTGGGGAGATCCTGACGACACGCAATACAAGTCATGAAGCCGCACTCTTTCATGATGGTTTGCTGAAACAGGAGTGGTCTCCGCCTGACGTAGAACGATGGCGCGAACGAACTTTTTTTGGATACCACCGCTCTGATAGACAGGTTGGCACGCGAAACTACTGGGTTGTCGTGCCCCTGGTCTTTTGCGAAAACAGGAATATCGATGTGCTGAAACAAGCTTTTGAAGAAGAGCTGGGCTTTGCTCCTCCTAAAATTTATCGTCGGCATGTTGCCGAACTGGTCAAGCTTTATCGCGATGGCGCCCTGAACGAAATCAAATCTTACGCGCTGGGCGAAAAACCTCACTCCGGTCCCCGCAAACCCGTTTTTGAAAATATTGACGGTATCAAGTTCCTCATGCACCAAGGTGGCTGCGGTGGCACGCGCGAAGACTCCACAAATCTTTGTGGTTTGATCGCAGGATATATTCATCACCCCAACGTGGCCGGAGCGACGATCCTTAGCCTCGGTTGCCAGCATTCACAGATTGAAATTCTCCGGGAGCAAATCAAAAAACGGAATCCTGATTTCGACAAACCCTTGCTGCTGTTTGAACAACAACAAAGCGGATCCGAATTCAAGATGCTTTCCGAGGCTATCCAAGCCACCTTTTTAGGATTGGTAAAAGCGAATCAAGCGAAACGTGCTCCGGCGCAACTTTCGCATCTTTGTGTAGGTCTGAAATGTGGGGGTTCAGATGGATTTTCTGGTATTTCTGCGAATCCAGCCGTTGGCCATGTATCAGATATGTTGGCGGCATTGGGTGGCAGAAGCATTTTGTCCGAGTTTCCCGAGCTTTGCGGAGTTGAGCAGGAACTGATCAATCGCAGCGTTACAACAGAAGTAGCCGATCGATTTATGCAATTAATGCGAGACTATGCGGCTCGGGCAAAAGCGGTTCACTCGGGTTTCGAGATGAATCCGTCGCCGGGCAACATTCGCGATGGACTTATTACTGATGCGATGAAATCTGCCGGAGCGGCCAGAAAGGGTGGGACTTCGCCAGTTAGGGCTGTACTGGATTATCCCGAATACTCCACACAGCAAGGTTTGAACTTGCAATGCACACCCGGTAATGATGTGGAATGTGTTACCGCCCAGGTTGGGGCGGGCGCCAATGTCGTTCTGTTTACTACAGGCCTCGGGACTCCAACGGGAAATCCTATTGCGCCCGTGCTCAAGATTTCCACCAACTCGAACCTCGCGCGCCGTATGCAGGACATCATCGATATAGATACAGGCAGCGTTATCTCAGGCGAACACACAATTGAACAAATGGGAGAAACGATACTCGAGCGATTGATTCAGGTGGCAAACGGCGAAGTTCGAACCAAGGCAGAATTACTGGGACAGGACGATTTTATTCCATGGAAGAGAGGGGTTTCGCTCTGATAAATCCTGAAAACACCGCGAACGAATTTCGGCTGGATGGCAAAGCGGCCGTTATTACAGGCGGGGCAAGCGGGATCGGGCGAGCCATCGCAAATAGGTTTGCAATGAGTGGCGCGTGCGTCCACATTCTAGATTCGGGTGGGCGTGAAGCAGAATCGGCAGCAAAGGAGATCGCCGAAACTGGCGGGAAGGCTCAGGCTTATGAATGCGATGTTTCTCAACAGCTGAAAGTGAACGCGGTTTTGCAACGAATTTTTGGGCAAGGACGCGTACACATCCTCGTGGACAATGCCGGCATAGCACACATCGGGAAGCTGGAAAACACAACCGAAGAGGATTTCGATAAGGTTTTTCAGGTGAACGTGAAGGGTTTTTACAACTGTATGCTGTCCACGGTCGAACACATGAAAGCAAACGGAGGAGGCGTCATTCTTAATTTGGCCTCCATCGCCGCTTGGATCGGTTTGGCGGATCGTTTCGCTTATTCAATGAGTAAGGGCGCGGTCATTGCAATGACGAATTCGGTGGCTAGAGATTATTTGGCCGATAAAATTCGATGTAATAGTATTTCTCCGGCACGAGTTCATACGCCTTTTGTGGATGGCTATTTGCGCAAGAACTATCCTGGCCGTGAGCAGGAGATGTTTGAAAAATTGTCGCGCACGCAGCCTATCGGACGCATGGCAGAGCCGCATGAAGTAGCATCACTGGCTTTATTTCTCTGCTCCGATGAAGCGGGTTTCATCACCGGCGCCGATTATGCAATTGATGGAGGTTTTCTGAACCTCCGCGGTTAAAACGGTTTGCGCTGATCGCCAGCTAGAACTCATGCACATCGATTCGCACCAGCACTTCTGGCGATACAACCCCCAGCGTGACGGTTGGATTACCGATGAAATGTCCGTTCTCAAGCGTAACTTCTTACCAGATGACTTGATCCCCGAATTATGGGACAACCAGATACACGGCTGCGTGGCTGTGCAGGCGGATCAATCCGAAGAGGAGACGATGTTTCTACTGGACCTAGCCAGCCACTTTAACGAGATTAAAGGCGTGGTTGGTTGGGTTGATCTGTGTTCTCCCGAGTTGCCAAAGCGTCTTAAATATTTTTTACAATTTGAAAAGCTATGTGGCTTCAGGCATGTTGTCCAATCAGAACCTGACGGCTACATGTTGCGCGACAGCTTCATGGCAGGCATTGAATTGCTTCAGCAGTTCAACTTCAGTTACGACATACTGATCTATCCCCACCAACTGGCTGACGCGATGAAACTGATACAACGGTTTCCTAAGCAGCGGTTCGTAATTGATCACATTGCCAAACCTCTCATTCGATCCCGCATGATCTCTCCCTGGGCGCAGCAGGTTAGGGCGATTGCGAAAAATTCGAATGTCTATTGCAAATTGTCCGGACTCATTACGGAAGCGGATTGGAGGAATTGGCGGGACTCTGACTTCAAACCATATTTGGACGTAGTATTCGACGCTTTCGGCCCCGATCGACTGATGTTCGGTTCTGACTGGCCGGTATGCTTGCTGGCCGGAACGTATCAAAGCGTGAAGAAGTTGACGGTCGACTACATTCGCGATCTGCCGCCCGAGCAGCAAGAAAAAATTCTTGGATTGAATGCAGCTAGTTTTTATGGATTGAAGATCTCACACCATGAACCTGCAACTACAAGATAAAGTCGTACTCATCACGGGGGGCGCGGAGGGCATTGGAGCAGCCATGGCTCGTACCCTTAATCAAGAGGGCGCAGTGCCTGTAATTGTGGATCGAGACGCCGAGGCAGGAGAAAAACTCTGTACTGAGTTATTTCGCGAAGGCATGCGATATTTGCTAGTCTCCACTGAACTCGCTTCAGCCGAGAACTGCTCACATGCTGTCGAGCGTGCAATTAAGGAATTCGGACAATTGGACGCAATTATCAACAACGCAGGCGTTAACGATCGCATTGGCCTTGAGCATGGCAGCCCCGAGCAGTATGTCGGCTCACTACAAAAAACCCTTTTGCACTATTACAACATTGCGCATTATGCTCTGCCTCACTTAAAGCATTCCAAGGGTTCAATCGTAAACATCAGTTGGAAGACAGCAATCACCGGGCAGGGAGGAACATCCGGTTACGCTTCATCGAAAGGAGCAATTCTCGCTTTGACGCGAGAGTGGGCTGTCGAATTGCTTCCTTACGGCATTCGCGTTAATGCTGTTGTACCCGCCGAAGTTATGACTCCGTCCTACCACCAGTGGCTGAATACTTTTCCTAATCCGGAACAGAAGCTGGCGACAATTGTTTCCAAGATTCCACTGGAAAAAAGAATGATAGGTGCGGAAGAGATCGCCGCCATGGCCGTTTTCCTGATTTCTGCGCAAGCAGGGCACATCACGGGTCAGCACCTGTTCGTAGATGGCGGTTATGTGCATCTCGACCGTGCAGTGAGTTAAACGCGAAGGAAGGGAAAAAGATAATAATGATGAGTTCGTCTGCACTCATTACAGTGCCTTTAATTTGCCATCTCTATATCTCTTATTTCGCCCTCCGTGGTGACAGGCCGGTCACAGTTGAGACTGCCAATACACTCTTCAGTGTCGCTCAGAGTGAGGCCGCATGACACGGCGCTACTGCCTGACTCTGGACCTGAAAGACGATCCAAAGTTAATTGCCGAGTACAAGAAATACCACCAGAAAATCTGGCCGGAGATCACGGCCAGTTTGAAAGAAACGGGGGTTGAAGACGCGGAAATTTACCTGCTTGGAACGCGAATGTTCATGATTTTGGAAGTGAGCGATCGGTTTTCTTTTGAAATGAAAACGCAAATGGATCGGGAAAATTCCAAAGTTTGCGAATGGGAACAACTAATGTGGAAATTTCAGCAGCCTTTGCCCCAGGCCAAAGCGGGCGAAAAATGGCTCTTGATGGAACGAATTTTCAAGCTTCACGAGTAACGGGGAAAGCTTACCCTTACCGCAATTGCCATAACTGGAATGATCACGCCGCGAGCAAGGATACAGTCCACTCGCGACGTTTTAGTAGGGAGGAGTTACTTATGAGCACTCAGGCGGAGGCAGGCATTGACCAATTAGTTTTTCGCAAAACTCACATTCATATCGGACGACGAATTTTTATTTCGCCAAGCAATAGCTCCATGCGGCACCTGTCCTATGGACGCATTGTCCTGGGCGCGTCAAAGCGTATTGAATCATTTTCAACCGGAGAACGGGAGACGGGACTGATTTGCCTGTCAGGGCAGGTGGACCTCAAAGTCAATGGCGCAGAGATCTCGCTTGAAAAATATGATTCCATCTATATTCCCCGTGATTCCTCTATCGAGGTTACGACGAACACGAATGCCGATATTGCTGAATTCTCTGCGGAAGTTGCCAAGCACTACCCATTGAAAGTAGTACGTTTCTCGCAGGTAGTAAGTGATCCTGGACTGAGATTTACCACAGGTGGAGTGGGGAGTTCACGTCAATTGCATATGTTGCTCGCCAAGAATATTGAAGCAGGGCGGCTGGTCGCTGGCTTTACCTTCTCGGAACCTGGCAACTGGACGAGTTGGCCGCCTCACGAACACGCTAAGATGCTGGAAGAGATTTATGTTTACTTCAACATGCCTGATCCTGCCTATGGCATTCAGCTTGTTTATAACAACACCGAGTACCCAGAATTAGTGACGGTTGTGCGCGATGGCGACGCCGTGCTGATGCCCAGTGGATTTCACCCGAACGTATCGGTTCCGGGGCATCGTATTTGTTTCCTCTGGGCTATGGCGGCTCACCGCGAAGGAGAAGACAGGCAGTTTGGTGTGGTGAACGTGCAACAAGGGTTTGACCAGGGTTCTTCGGGACTTGAGGCTGGCAAAAAAGAATAGCAGATCCAAAATTCATGGATACTAGTCGCATATCCAACACGTTGGCGTCTTCGGTTGAACCCGAAGTGGTGACAGCTAAGGATCAGCGACAAAGCGGATCTTCCCGCCTCGGTTATTTTCGTTGGACAATCTGTGCTCTCCTGCTATTCGGAACTACGAAGAACTACATGGACCGCCAGGTCCTCGGAGTCCTGAAGACCGTTCTTCAACATGATTTTCATTGGAATGAAATCGACTACAGCAACTTGATATTTGCGTTTCAAGCAGCTTATGCCGTGGGCATGGTGATAGTTGGCCGGCTGATCGATCGTATCGGCACCCGGGTAGGTTATGCATTGACAATGGTTTTTTGGAGCTTGGCTTCAATGGGCCATGCCATTGGAAGTTCATTCGCGAATTTTATTATTGCCCGTTCGGCTTTGGGATTCGGCGAGGCTGGAGTTTTCCCAGCGAGCATCAAAACGGTAGCCGAATGGTTCCCGAAAAAAGAGCGGGCATTAGCAACAGGAATATTCAATGCTGGAACAAATATCGGCGCCATTATCACCCCGCTTGTGGTGCCGTGGATCACAATTCACTGGGGCTGGCGCTCCGCGTTTTTATTTACCGGTGCACTGGGATTTGTCTGGCTAATTTTTTGGTTGCTTTTGTATCGTAAACCGGAGGAACATCCCCGTCTCTCGAAAGCGGAATTAGAGTACATCCGCAGCGATCCATCGATGCCGATAGCCAAAATTAAATGGCTCAGCCTCATACCGCATCGGCAGACGTGGGCTTTTGTTGCAGGCAAGTTCATGATCGACCCAATTTGGTGGTTCTACCTGTTCTGGGTACCCGATTTTTTGCAGCGTACGCATGGCGTGGCATTCATCCGAATCGGCATACCGATCTTAGTGATCTATCTGATGGCCGATATCGGAAGCGTGGCAGGAGGATGGTTTTCCTCCTGGCTAATCCATCATGGCAAGAGCGTTAATGTGGCGAGGAAAAGCGCAATGCTGCTTTGCGCAATCTGCGTGGTTCCAATCGTATTTGCATATCGCGTAGATAGCATGTGGGGAGCGGTCTTACTGATCGGCCTGGCAGCTGCGGGGCATCAAGGATTTTCTGCCAATCTGTTTACATTAGCCTCCGATATTTTTCCGGCTCAAGCCGTAGGTTCGGTCGTCGGTATGGGAGGAATGGCGGGTGCGATCGGAGGAATGTTGATCGCGAAGATTGTAGGGTACACCTTACAATGGACCGGTAGTTACATGATCCCATTCCTGATTGCGGGGTTCGCATATTTAATCGCGCTAGCCACCATTCAAATTCTAAGTCCCAAGCTTGAGCCAGTTAGCCTCTATTGAACAATCTCTCTTGTAATAATTATTAAAGCTAACTCCGAAAGAGGAAAAGCAATGGGAAAGACGGAAGCATGATTCTGGAAGCTTTTCAGTTGAACGGCAAAAACGCATTAGTGACTGGCTCCAGCCGTGGATTGGGTGCCGCGATTGCGCTCGCATTTGCTGAGGTGGGCGCTAACGTTGGCTGTCATGGACAGAGTGCTGACGGAAATGCCATTAGTGAAAAAATTAGTCGGATGGGAAGGAAAACTTTCTACCTAGCAGGCGACATATCCGATCCAGAAATCCATTTAGCTTTGATCCAAAAAACAGTCGACGAATTTGGATCGGTCGACATTCTGGTCAACAATGCAGGAATCATCCGGCGGACCCCGGCGGTCGAATATCCACAGAACTACTGGGATGAATTGATTGCGGTGAATCTTACGGCGGTGTTCCGGCTTTCGCAGCTCGCAGGTCAGGATATGTTGAAGCGCGGTGCGAAAGGTAAAATTCTTAATATTGCTTCTTTGCTTTCCTTCCAGGGTGGCATTCTGGTTCCGGCATACGCCGCTGCCAAAGGAGGAGTTGCGCAGCTTACTAAAGCACTCGCTAATGAGTGGGCATCAAAAGGAATCAATGTGAATGCGATTGCGCCAGGCTACATGGCAACGGATAATACGGCAGCCTTACGGGAAGATCCGAATCGTAGTCGCCAAATTCTCGAGCGGATTCCTGCCGGACGCTGGGGAGAAACAAGCGATATTGCCGGCGCAGCCGTTTTCCTCTGCTCTTCCGCAAGCGACTACGTTCATGGGCACATCATGCTAGTTGATGGTGGATGGATGGGACGCTGAGATAAGCAAGCGCTGAAATGATAATTATTGATTAACCCCACTGGCCATAATTCCTCCATCTACCACTAGCAAGTGACCGGTGACAAAACTGGCGGCGTCCGATGCCAGAAATACGCCCGCACCGGCAAGCTCATCAAGTTTGCCGAATCGCCGCATCGGGGTGCGAAGCAGAAATTCTCTACCGCGTTCTGTTCCATCAAGCAATGCAGCATTTAGCTCTGTACGCAGAACTCCGGGCACAAGGGCATTGACACAAATGCCAGACATAGCCCACTCGACAGCCAGAGACTTGGTGAGGGAAGCCACTGCGGCTTTGCTCGCTCCATAGGCGGCAACTTGGTAGAGCCCGACAAACGAAGAAAGTGAAGCGATGTTGATAATGCGCCCATAATGCCGCTCGATCATATGGCGGCCGAATACACGGCAGGCGCGCAAGGTTCCATTCAAATTGGTTTCCATGATGGCCTCCCAATCTGAATCCGGAAATTCCAGCGTGGGCATCTTTTTGGTACGGCCAGCACAGTTAACCAAAATTTGTACGCTGCCGAATTCCGCACACACTACTTGCAGTAAATGCTCGAGGCTGGCATTGTCGGTTACATCAGTAGTCTGTGCCAGTGAGCGTCGTCCGAGTGCTTTTACTTCCGACACCGCGGTATTTACATGAGAGGCACGGCGTCCACTGGGAACAACGTTTGCACCTGCGAGCGCCAATGCCTTTGTGAGGGCAAGTCCGATGCCGCTGGTTCCCCCGATTACAACGGCGGTCTTGTCTGTCAGATCGAGAAGAGGATGTCCCATGAAGTCCTTGCACGCACGATCATTTGAAGAGATGAATTATAAAGTGAAATAGACGTTTTGCGCGGTAGAGTTTCAGAATCGTACTATAGACAGAATTGATGACGGAATCGGATACTTTAGAAGTTCGTTTTGATGCCCGCACAAAGAAGAGGCACTTAGAAACGGCGGTAACAGTTGGAAACACCCTTCAAACAAGCTGACTTAACCCTAAAGTCCGCAGACGCAGAGACGCTCTCGCGAGATGAGATCCAGTCCGTGGTGGCAGATGTATTGGCCAAAACACAATTCATCGACATGCATACTCATTTATATCCTCCTGCATTCGGCAAACTAGGATTGTGGGGGATCGATGAACTATTGACGTATCACTACTTGGAGGCGGAGTTCTTTCGTTCCTCAGACATGCTTCCCGAGCAGTACTGGTCGCTTTCCAAGCGGGAGCAAGCCGATGCAATTTGGCGAGTTTTGTTCGTTGAAAATAGTCCTATCTCGGAAGCTACTCGCGGAATTATCGCGGTTCTCCAAGCTTTCGATTTACCCACGGACCATTCCGACTTAAACGAAGCGAGGTCGTTTTTCCGAAATCAAACCATCGACATGCATATTCGCAAAGTGTTTCAAATGGCTGGCGTAAGCACGGTTGTGATGACCAACGATCCCTTCGACTCCGAAGAGCAAGCAATCTGGATGAACGGTGGGCAGAGCGATCCACAATTTAGCGCTGTACTGCGTCTCGATCGAATACTGCGTGAGTGGTCTGAGCCTTGGGAGTCGCTAGCTAATCAGGGTTACGACGTCGACAATCAACTTTCGGGAAAATCAATCGCAGAGATCCGCAGATTTCTTTCCGACTGGTGCGAACGCATGCGGCCAGTGTACATGGCAGTTTCATTGCCTGACACTTTTCAGTTTCCGGAAGACACGGTGCGAGGCCGGATTCTTCGCGATGCAGTTTTGCCTGCTTGCCGTGAGCTCAATTTGCCACTATCTCTGATGATTGGTGTTCGCCGCCAAGTGAATCCGAGAATTCGCCTGGCCGGGGATAGTGTGGGCCAAGCAGATCTTAGTGCCCTGGAAAATCTGTGCCGGAGCTTTCCTGACAACCGGTTTCTTGTGAGCGTGCTCAGCCGCGAGAATCAGCATGAACTCTGTGTGATTGCGAGAAAATTCAATAGTCTTTTGCCGTTCGGATGTTGGTGGTTCCTGAATAATCCTTCGATTGTGGAAGAGATTACGCGCGAGCGCATTGAATTGTTGGGAACCAGTTTTATCCCACAACATTCTGACGCCCGCGTTCTGGAACAAGTCATCTACAAATGGCGTAACACGCGCAGGACTCTTGCTCCAATTCTTGCCGAGAGCTATTGGCTGCTTTCTCAGGATGGCCGCGTTGTCACCCGTCAAGAAATTCAACGGGATGTCTATCGTCTGTTCCGCTCCAATTTTGAAAATTGGGCGAACCTGCGCACAAGTAGCGCGTAGCTTGGTCATATGACGCTTCGAACTCCATCTGGCGGATCAGCTATGCAGGGAGATGAAGTTACTAATGAATTCACGGAAGGAGATGTGCAAAAACAAGCGCTCTGCCCTCCCCCCGAAGTAACAGAGCGCTTGTCGAGCATTCGTCCTTACGGAACGATTGTTCACCGGACCGGGAATGAGGCTGTTTTTCCTCACTACCGCTGAACAACTCTTAATTCGTTGCTCATCGAAATAGTGAACGAGAGATCACTTTCGTTACAGCTAAAACAAAAATTATTCACCATCGGTTCTTCGCTTAAGCATTGTTGCTTTAAGATTGACCACTAAATCTGAAACGATACTCGGATAACATTCAATGAAGGCATTGCAGCTTTCGAAATATAAGCAACTTGAGATAGTCGACCTTCCAACTCCCAGTCCAGGAGAGGGAGAGGTTCTTGTCCACGTTGCGGCTTGTGGAATTTGTGGCAGCGATGTCCATGGCTATGACGGCTCGTCCGGGCGCCGCATTCCTCCCATTGTGATGGGACACGAAGCCTCTGGAAGGATTGCTGCGGTAGGGACGGGGGTAACAGGGTTTCCCCAAGGCGACCGGGTGACTTTTGATTCAACGATTTATTGTGGGGTTTGTCCGTATTGTCTTCGCGGGCAAGTGAATCTTTGCGATCAACGAAAAGTACTCGGCGTCTCTTGCTCGGATTATCGTTGTAGCGGCGCTTTTGCTGATTACGTGCTTGTCCCACAACACATCATTTATCGTTTGCCCGATGCTCTTTCATTCGCTGAAGCCGCAATACTGGAAGCTGTGTCAGTCGCGATTCATGGAGTGTCGCTTTCGGGAGCCGTTTATGGCGATACCGCGCTGGTGTTTGGTGCGGGAATGATTGGTTTGCTAACGCTGCAAGCACTCCGTGCTGCTGGTTGCGCACGTGTGTTCATCGCTGATGTAGATAGCTCTCGGCTGAAACTCGCAAAGAGTCTAGGCGCCACAGAGACATTGCAAGCATCGGGCGCAGAATTGGTTGCAGAGATCCTTCGGCTGACAAATGGAACAGGCGTAGATGTGGCAGTAGAGGCGGTCGGGATCAATGCTACAGTCCAAGCAGCAATAGAATCTGTTCGCAAAGGAGGCACGGTCACGTTAGTCGGGAATATCAGTCCTGAAGTCACGTTGCCATTGCAAAGAGTGGTCACGCGTCAGATTCGTCTTCAAGGTTCGTGTGCCTCCGCCGGAGAATATCCGAAGGCCATCGAACTTGTCGCTAGTGGGGCGATCCAAGTAAAACCTTTAATTACGGCTATTGCTCCGCTCGAAGAAGGACCGCAATGGTTTGAAAGACTCCATGCGCGAGAACCAAATCTAATGAAAGTCGTCCTCACTCCAGGAACGGCATCATGAGTTTAGAACTATTTGATTTGAGTGGCAGGGTTGCGATTGTCACCGGCACCAGTCGTGGACTAGGACAAACATTTGCTCGTGCACTCGCGAATGCAGGTGCAGATTTAATCCTGACTAGTCGCACGCTAGATAGTCTTACTTCGTTTGAAACGGAGATCAAAGCGCTTGGGCGTAAAGTTATTTCGCTGGAACTCGACGTGTGCAATCTCGACAGTATTCAAAAGATGGTGGCAGCTGCCGAAGCTGCTTTTGGACACATCGACATTTTGGTGAACAATGCGGGGTGCAATGTGCGAAAGCCCGCACTGGACGTTACCTGGGACGATTGGAATTTGATTCTCAATACAAATTTGAGAGGAAGTTTTTTTGTGGCACAGGCGATAGCCCGCGGCATGATTGCTCGTGGATACGGCAGGATCATCAATATTGGATCAGTGACGAGCGTCTTTGGTTATGCGGGCCTCGGGCCGTATGGCGCCAGTAGAGGCGGCATACGTCAGCTTACAATGAGCTTGGCTGATGACTGGGGAAAACACGGGATTACTGTAAATTGTTTAGCACCGGGATGGTTTCGTACTAAGCAAAACGAAACTCTCTACGAAGACAAAGAATGGGTAGATTATCTCTGTGATCGCATTCCTGTGAAGCGGCCGGGTGATGCCAGCGATTTAGAATCCAGTGTGGTTTTTCTAGCGGCAGAATCCAGCCGGTACATCACGGGACAAACATTGTTGATCGATGGAGGTATCTCGACTGGTGCGACTCGAGCATTGTCTCAGAAGTAGTCTAATGAACACGCGCGGAGAAACGGCTCAGGTCTCACGGGACCGGAGATGCCTTCGATAAAGCACGCAAATTCACAGCGTTTTCTGATCCACTTTCTCCAATTGTGTGTCAGCTATCGGTCTGCTTAGATAGATGCCGAAGTCTCCTACGTTTTTCAACGCAAAGGTCGGCACATCAGTCGCATGCTGTGCCTTGACGTGAATAAATCCCGCACCATCGACGTCATCAAGGATAAATCCAGGCCGTAGGTCTTCTTTCTCGCATTGGACATCCACGTCACGCATCTCAATTCTCTTTACATGGCGAATGTAAAAGCCATGAGCGGGCATGGGACCAAACCGATTCGGATCAGGATAGTCAGTCTCAATCTCTGGCGGCTGAATCGCGGCGTGTTCCTTCGTGCCACCGCCTTCATGAAGAATAAGGATGTTACTTAATTTTAAATCTTCAATGGGATAGCCTGGGATCCCCGTAATAATGCAAGCCTGACGTGAGGCACCATACGAGGAAACGATATCGCTGATATTCACACGCCGCAGTTTGCCGACTGGAGTGCCTTCCGGACCACGCATCCGGCTGCCTAGCCGAATGAAAAAAGGTACATCCGTAACACCCCGCATAGTGATGTTGCTGATCGATACATCTTCGAGTAGACCACCGTCCACTGTCTCTAAAGCTATGCCGCGAGAATCTTCAACCACGCAGTTGGAGATGGTGACGTTTCGAAACCCACCATTACTCTCGGTTCCAAACTTAATTCGTCCATTACGCGGCGCTTTGTCAGGGCCAATGCGTTTGTAGGTTGCATCGAGCAGGGTGCCTTCTTCATAACCGCCTGTGACGTAACAATTGATGATAGTCACATGGTCAGTGGCTCGCGCAAAGCCAAGCCCGTAAGAGCTTTTCAAGCAAATTCCATCATCCCATGGCGAGTTGACGCTGCAATTCGAAACTCGTACATTGCGGCAGCAATCAATATCCATGCCATCACGATTCGTATCGATGAGGAGATTGTCGATTGTGAGGTTATCGACACCCGTTGCGAGAATGGCGAAATGGCCTCCGTGCAAAATCGAGAAGTCGCGAAGAGTGACATTGTGACAGTTCTTCAGGCTGATTGCCTTATTGCCGACTCCCGCAGCCAGCGGCTTATCGCCACTGCCTCTGCTTAGTCCTTTGCCCCAAATGAGTCCCTGTCCAAGGATGGAAATATTTTTAATATCTTCTCCCCAGATCAAACTGTTATGCCAATGACTATGACCAAAATCTTGATACTTATCCCACGCATTAGGTTCTGGTGCGTCATAGCCGCCGCTGCCTTCAGCAGGCGAGTCAGCGGCCAAGATGGTGGCTCCAGGGCCGAGATACAAAGCGACATTGCTTTTAAGGTGGATCGTGTAACACAAGTAAGTTCCAGCAGAGAAGCGCACAGTACCGCCACCAGCGGCAGTGGCTGCATCAATGGCCTTGTTGATGGCTGACGTGTCGAAGGTTTTACCATCGCCTTTAGCGCCGAACGACCTCACATCGTATTCGTTATTAGAACCAATCGAAGTAGCCTTGGCGGCGGCGAGGGGAGTTGCAGCGCCTATTGCACTGCCGGCAACTCCCGCGCTTGTCAGCTTTAAGAAATCTCTTCGCATGCTCTTGCTATTCAAGCTGTTCTCGCCAAACATCGATCACTCCTCCTATGGGTTGTCAGCTTCTACACACTTAGTCATTGGTGCTTAACTCACAAGCCACGAAGAAAGCATTGTAGTAGAAGCTTCTCCGAACAGTACGAGTTTTTCTGGTTCTTAATCGTGGGGGAATTTCGGATAGCGCAAAAGATCAATCCGCTGTCAAATGAAGACTATTCGAGAACTTTAAAAGCCTACTCTGGAGCTGCGCAATGAAGCCTTATCTCGCGGAGATGCTAGGGACATTTGTCTTGGTTTTCGGCGGAGTAGGGAGCGCAGTGCTCGCTGGCGATAAAATCGGCTATGCTGGTGTTGCCGCCGCTTTCGGTTTGGCACTCCTTGCCATGGTTTACACCATTGGCCCAATCTCTGGATGTCATATCAATCCTGCCGTTACGTTTGGTCTGTTGGTTAGCGGAAAGATAAAACTAAATAAAGCGGCGGGTTACGTTTTAGCGCAGATCGTTGGAGCGATTATTGCTTCCTGGTTCATCTTGATGATTGCGAAAGGAAGCCCTGCTGGTTACGACCCATCAGTTAGCGGATTAGGCGCGAACGGATTCGCGACACACTCTCCTGGCCACTATTCTCTTTTGGCGGCATTCCTGACTGAAGTTATATTGACAATGTTTTTGGTGATCACTGTTTTAGGAGCTACTGATACCGTAGCTCCCGTAGGTTTCGCGGGAGTTGCTATTGGCCTTGTGCTTACGCTCATTCATCTTGTGGGAATTCCCATTACCAATACTTCAGTTAATCCAGCACGCAGCATTGGGCCTGCAATCTTTGTAGGTGGCTGGGCCCTGAGTCAACTCTGGCTATTCATTTTTGCGCCACTGTTGGGGGCTTTAATTGCTTCTTGCGCTTACGCGGTAGTACGCAAATCCGGACTGGAAATTACGCCCAGGCAGGCGGAACAGGCACTCGAAAGCCAGCAGATCGAGCGCAGACATCAGGAACGTGTCGCTTGATTCGAATGTTTTGAGCCGGAATGGTGAGTGTTCACAGGTTACTGGCGATCACAGTCACTGTGATCAGAGAGAGAAATCGGTCATGAGCAAAGGCATTTTTACGATTTTTATACTGTGCGCAGCTTTCGATGTGGGATGCGCCAGCAAGTCATACGTTCACAACCAAGTCACACCACTTATTCAAAAGGTCAATGCCATGGAGGACCAGGCGGCGCAAAATAATCGCCAAATTGGCGATGTGGATTACCGCACCCAACGGGACATTCAGGCGTTAGGCACAAGAGTTTCTGATGCCGACCTCAAAGCCACAACTGCCGGAACAAAAGCTGCACAGGCCGACCAAACTGCTCACGCAACGAATGCCCAGGTAGATTCTCTGGCCAACACGGTTGTGAATCTTGACAGTTATCGGACTGTTACTGAGGTCTCAGTGCTTTTTGGTTTAGGAAGGGACAAATTGACCGCCGAGAATGTACAGGTACTAAACAACTTTGTTGCACAACTTCCCAGAAACGGGAATTTTGTCATAACTATGGAAGGCAGTACGGATGCAATCGGCGATAAAGAACTCAATTACACCTTGAGCAAGCGCAGAGCCCAAACAGTAATGAGCTACCTGGCTACTAAAGATGTGCCAGTACAAGCGATTCATTCTGTCGCGCTTGGAGCAGACAGGCCGGTAGCGCCAAACAACACTATTGAAGGACGGGCTAAAAATCGGCGCGTTGACGTGTCTTTAATCATGCATTCAGGAAAACAAGCGCAGGTGCAAACCGGACAAATAGCGCCTGGTGTATCGTCTATTACAACCCGGAAATAATGCATCGGCTAGTGCTCTTACGAAACTCTGTGCCCGATAGAAAGTTGTTGCCAGCCATGGCTTGTGCAAAAACACCTTCCAGCCTTGCCCGCTGGTTAGCTAGCTTTTGCCTCACGGGATACGGAATCGACGTGCACAATCGCAGTTACGTTTGTACCTTCGCCCAACTTCGAATCGATAAACAACTCGCCCCCTATCGTGCGTAATCTTTCCCGCATGTTGATAAAGCCGAGCCCTTCAGAAGGTATATTGAGGTCAAACCCAACTCCCGAGTCTTTGATCTGCATACACAAAGTTCCATCATTTCTTGCGACAGCTAGTATCACGTTATTTGCATTGCTGTATTTGCGTGCATTGAGCAATGACTCCTGGGCAATACGATAAAGACATAGGGCGACTTCAGCCGGTACTGGATCGATGGTGGTCGCCAAAAAATTAACCTTAAAAGTATCTCTGCTAGTCATTTGACGACAGAGATCTTGCAGTGCGACTTTTAAACCGAGATGCTGCAATTTGGAAGAGTGGAGCCGATGGGATAACTGATGAATATCTGTGCTGAGCTCGTCCGCAATTTGCTTCAGACTAGATATCTCTTCCTGTGCGATTATTCGTGAATCTTGGCTAAGAGACTCAAGTCCGATTATGAGAAGGGATAATCTCTGGCCTATATCATCGTGCAACTCTCGTGCTATACGCTGCCTCTCTTCTTCTTGTGCCTGAATCAATCGCGCAGTAAGCCGTCGTAATTCAATTTGGGCCAGCTTTAACTCCGTAATATCCGTATTTACGCAAAGAAATCGCATAGCTTTTCCCATGCTGTCGCGTAGAATACGTCCCTTTGCCAATGTCCACCTTACAGTTTCCGTGGACCCTAAGATGCGGAATTGTGTTGAAAACTCATTTTCCGGTCCGTCGATCAGATTTCTAAACAATGCAACTACGGTTTCACGATCTTTCGGATGGATATATGTAAACAATTGCTGTGAGTTTCCCTTTATCTCCAGGCCTGCTGGAGTATTTTCCAAAGCGGTCAATTCGTCCTCGGACCATCTAACCTGGTCGGTCACGATATTCCAGTCCCAAATTTTTGTTCTGGAAGCTTCAAGAGCAAGGTTGAGCCATTCCTGCTTTTCATATAATAATTTTCGGACAGTCATAACTTCCGTAATGTCTTCATATGAAAGAACGATGCGTGGAACGCCTTCGTCTTCAAAACGTGTCATCCTTATCTGATACCAGTACGTTTCGGTGGCACCTTTGCAGGAGTACACGATGGGTCCAACTGGCGTTCCTCCGTTCAATGTAAGGTGTACAGCTTCTGCCGCTCGGTTCGCGGTCTCGAAATCGACACCAGTCGTAGATTTGCAGATATCAAAGTAATTGTCTCCTACGTTTGCTGATTCGGACATGATGCCGTTTTTTGTGGCAATTTCTTTCCAGCGTGCATTTACCGCGATGATATTCGCCGTTTCGTCAAGAATTGCTACTTGGGCGGAAAGGGAATCCAATGTTGACCGCACCAGAGTTTGTGACGTAAGAAGTTTGGTTTCCGCAGTTTTTCTTTGGGTAATGTCTTCAATCATGCCAATTAGAAAAACGGGTTCGTCCGGCTGCCGGTACAGAGTGGATGCAGTCATGAGCCCCCATCGAGTCGTGCCGTCTTTACAGAGATAACGCTTTTCGAGCTGATAAGTTGTTCGTTGTCCATTTAATAATTCATGAAATAGCTTTCGGTTCTGAGCAAGATCTACGGGATCGGTAATTTCGAAAAAACTCATTTTTGTAAGTTCTTCGTGAGTGTAGCCGAGCATCGCGCATAAAGCTGGATTGGTGACCACCGCGTATCCCTCAGGATCAACTACTGCCATTCCAACCCCAGCACCCTGGAAGAAGCGTTGGAATAGTAATTCACTTTTCTGCTCTGCCTGCTCGGCATTTCTTCGCAACAGCGCATTCGCAAAAATATTTCCTATTACTTTAAGCTGAGCCAATAAGGGAGCAGGCCAATTTCTTCTTTGAGAAAAACAAACAGGTACAAGAACACCTTTTGCCTGACTACCCGAACCGCAAGGAACTAGTGCAATCGACTTCACGCCATATTTCTCAATAAAATGCCGATCGGCCTCCGCCTCTGGAGGTAGATCATTTAGCTGTCGAATTGATACAGCCTGCCCTTTGAGAAGACGATCTACCGACCATGGCATATCGCTACAATCCAGAGACGGAGGCGCAGGCATCGTTTTGCCCGAAGTTTTGGCAGAATAAATCTTTCGTAGTGAAGAGGAATCGTCATGAATTGCGAACCAGCAAAGGTGATCAAATCCTTCCATCTCAACGAGCTTTTTTAGGCCGGATTGGATTTCCATACCTACCTGATCGACCGGGCTTTCAGATAGACGAGTGGACAATTCAGAAATAAATTGCTCCATGGGAATCTGTCGTTTGAGACGCTTACGGATTCGTTGCAGCCGGATTATTTCTATAAGCAAAACGATCACGACCGCCGTTTCGACGAACAGCAAGAGGTCCCGAAGATTTCCCATCTCACTCATCGTGGGTTGACCGAATGTTTGCTGGAACTTAGCGCCATGCCCAGATATCAGAATAGAAGCAGAAAGCACACGTATGCCTCTGCATTCGAAAATAGCTGAAATTGTGAAACATTCGTATCAGAGAGTACTTATCAAATTAGTTGTACTTAGGTTTATTGCGTTTTGCACAAATATTCTAGGACAGTCGGTCAAATTTGCAGATCTGTCAAAGTTGACAGGGCGAGAGAGTAAAGCATGAGAAGTCAATTGATTGGAGAGATAAAAGAATGACCTTTGAGGACTTGATTAATCGCATTAATCAGATCTGATTGCATGCGGTATTTCAACACATATCCGTGAGCACCTGCCGCCAAAGCTGCCTTGATATAGTCCTCATCTTTTTGAATAGTGAGAAAGATAATTTTGGCCTTGGTGCCGGTCTTGAGCAGTTCGCGGGCAGCCTTAATCCCATCCAACTCAGGCATGGCTATGTCCAGGATGATAAGATCAGGTTGGAGCTTCGCCGCCGCATCGAGTAACTGTTTCCCATTTTCCACCGTTCCTACAATCTTAAAGTGTGGGCGGAGCAGTTTCAAAATGTTCGCCAATATTGCCGGGTGGTCATCGGCTAATACAATTCTTGGCTGAAAAGTCGATTTCTTCATTGTGTGTCCAAAACTTAACTAATTCTCGCTCATCCTTAACATATTCCCTCCAAATACATTAGATTCGCAGTGACTAAAGTGACAGGCAGAGCTCATACATTGAAGAACGGGTTGATGGCTGTTTAAACCCTGGGAAGCACTTTGTTCCATTGGGGAAGGATAAAACGCTATTCCAACCACTGACGACTTTCAAGACCACGAAAGTGCCACGCTTCCAACTCCTTAGTGCCACAATTTCCCGGTGTATTTTCGCTGTAACCGTTAACAGTTGGACAGGCATTCTGTATGAGATACGGTGCTCATAATTCAAAGGGATTGCCGATTGAGAGATGGACGACGGTGGATGGTTGTCTTTACGGGTGCTCTTCTGTTTGATAGCCCACTGTACATCCAGAAGTCAACAGGAATTTTAAACGTTGTCGCGAAGTTGATAAGTCAATGATGAATACTTACAGTTCGCCCACCACTCCTATCGTTCCGAACGACCAGATGGTTTGGATAATCGGTGGAAAGTTTCTGATGGGATCCGACAAACATTATCCAGAAGAATCACCCGCGCATACGGTGAAAGTGGAAGGCTTCTGGATGGACAAGTATCAAATTACGAATGAACAGTTTGCCAGCTTCATCAAGGCCACTGAATATGTCACGGTTGCCGAGCGTGTGCCCAATCCGAAAGATTACCCTGGGGCTAAACCCGAGCTTCTCCAGCCTGCGTCAGTGGTTTTTCGTAAACCTACACACCGTGTTGATTTGCGAAATCACTACAATTGGTGGATCTATGTGCCCGGTGCGGATTGGCGGCATCCAGAAGGGCCGCACAGTTCAATTGAAGACCGAATGCAACACCCGGTTGTGCATCTGGCGTACGAAGATGTGGAAGCTTATGCAAGGTGGGCCGGCAAAGAATTGCCTACAGAAGCTGAATGGGAGTTTGCTGCCCGTGGGGGTTTAGAAGGCGCTACTTATGCATGGGGCGAGGAGTTCGCTCCTAATGGCAAACAGATGGCCAATACATGGCAGGGCGAATTTCCATGGCAGAACTTATTGACTGACGGCTATGAAACTACTGCGCCCGTCGGACAATTTCCGCCCAACGGTTATGGTCTGTTCGACATGATTGGCAATGTCTGGGAGTGGACGACCGATTGGTATACTGCACACCATCCCGCTACTAGCCCCTGTTGTGGGAGCTCCAACTCCCAAGATGGAGAGCGTGAGCAAAGCTATGATCCTCAGCTGCCGAACATTCATATTCCGCGCAAGGTAATTAAAGGGGGATCATTTTTATGCGCGCCGAATTATTGCCAACGGTACCGTCCGGCTGCTCGTATGGCGCAACCAGTAGACACTTCGACATGCCATGTGGGACTGCGGCTCATTATCAGGCAGGAACAGCTCGCAAAGAAAGCTTCTGTTATTTCGATTGAGAGCGCTGAAGGATTTCGAACGACAAATAAATGAGGGAGACTAGCGGGATCGCTAACTCCTACACTTTTAAAGAATTACCGCGTATTCCAAGGCCGAAGAAAATTTAAAAATGTCACTGAACAACTGGTTTCGAACCCAAGTAAAAAAGTGGAAGGGAGATCTAGAGTCGCTCATTCGGCAAACTCACATTATGATTCTGGTTGTTAAACATCCTGGCGTACCGTGGTACGCAAGACTCGTTGCTGGATTCTCCGTAAGTTATATCTTTAGCCCGATACAGCTAATTCCAACCTTTATCCCTTTAATTGGGCAACTCGATGACTTATTAATTTTATTTGTTGGAATGAAGTTTCTGCGTCGGTTCACCCCAGCGCTCGTTTTGGCAGAATGCGAGGCGGAATCTGAATATCCATTATTTCTAAATTGCTCCCGAACTGAAGATATAGTTCGCCCGGATTCTCAGGGGCTTGTTGAAGGAGTAGTTGCCCAACCTAGCGGAGGGAGCCGGTTTCAGCTGATATCGTTTCTTTTGGCTGCATATCTTTTTATTCTGGTATCTCCTTACTTTTCAGGTCGGCATCCAGATCCGCATTCTTCCTTAAATAACAGCTCCGCAAAGACTTTCTACCAAGCACCGCTTGCTGTTCCACGCAGAGAATTTGCGAGATTGTCACAGAAGATTTGCGGAGCGAATATTTCAGTAATATGCCGAATACCGGAATACTACAAGTTGCGGTAACGTAAAAATCAATCCGGCCTGGCCGATCGGCGGCACGTAAGAGCATGCATGTCCAGTGCTAACCGAAATCCAGAAAGTCTGGGCATACCGCATGTTGTTGTTGTCGAGAGGCCGGATTAACTGTGAGCACAAATATTCTGTGAGCACAAATATTTCTCGACAGGAAGACACTGGAATTTAGTTCGACAACCACCATGGTGTCCCTGAGTTACGAAGCTGCGGTGTATTTCCCAGATGTTGGACACATCCCCAATTGTCCTTAGTCCCTGGCATCGCATCCGCAATGCCGAAAACAGTTGCATAGAACCATGGAAAATGTCTTTAGACAGTTTGCGGCATTGGTTTCACTCGGGGTGGAAACTATGGCTGCCGCCATCATCGCTTATGGCGCTATTGAGGTCGTCATAGGAATAATTGTCGCGCTAATGAAAGGACGCGCAGCTTCCGGTCAGCGACGACAAGCCCTGGTTCGATTTGGAGTGTGGTTGCTTCTTGGCCTTGAATTTGGATTAGCAGCTGATGTTGTGCGTACCGCGATTTCTCCTACGTGGAACGATATTGGGCAGTTGGCTGCGATTGGACTGATTCGAACGTTTTTAAATTTCTTCCTTGAGAAAGATCTACAAAGGTACGAGCCAGAACAAAAACTGGGCCGCGCAACAAATTAGTGGTGACTAGTATTGAAAGCGCATAAAACACTGAAGCGAAGCACGGCCTATGGACCTTACTAGAAAACTTGACTACCCGACTGAGGTGGGGCACCGGATATGGAAATCAAGATACCGATACAAAAATCAATAAAGCTATGCTTTGAGCAGCCTACCTCCAAGACAGGAAGAGTCCTCAACCTACTTACAAACAACCGAAGTTATCGTTTTGCTGCGGGTCTTGCACCATTTCGTTTGCTGTTGATAATTCCTGAAATAATTTACATTGCCGATCTGATCGCAAGTGTGCGTCAGGATTTCAGCGTCGGACTATTGAAGTTCCTGCGGAATGAGCGACAACCAATGCCCATGCTTTCTCCGGTATGATGGTCTTACCGTTAACAGCTCCGCTCAAAGTACCCAACTTATTCAACTTTCCTGGTCTTCGAATTAACAGCAGCTCGCAATGTTGATTTCCCACATTGTAGGGTCGGAATCACAATTAGCTGGGGAGTCGGCTTGGGTACGAATTTCGTTGTTTCTCCTGGCTGGCATGAGATGCTAGCACTTGCTGAACGTTTGATGCTGGTTGAGTTGCGCAGCCGATTTGTTGCGCTCGACACTGAACTGAGTTGGACGTGCGATTGCATGCTGTCCACGTGAGACAAACACCAAAAAGGCAAGAAGATTAAGGTGCTATCTCTTAAAAACTAAATCCTTTACATCTGAGAACTTAAGGAAGAAAGCCTATACCGTACCCAAATTGCGAACAGGAAGTAAATTTTGATATGGATTGCTGCATTTTGTGGTACTGTCCTTTTTCCATCACATCACTGCGTGTCTGGTAGAGATGAATTACGTAGGGCTGCAACTGTTGACAGTCGTTTAATAGACAGCTACGTGGTGACATTAATATAAAGTGTCACTGGAAATGACATTGGGGCATTCATAAAAAAGAATATGTAATTTTCCGGAGGCTGTATGGGGAAACCTCGGGTCTTATTAGCGGATGACCACACTTTAGTCACCGAAGCGTTCAAAAAACTCCTGGAACCTGAATTCGAAATTATTGGCGCCGTCACCGATGGACGGATGCTTCTTTCAGTTGCGCCTTTATTAAAGCCTGACGCAGTAGTTCTTGATTTGGGCATGCCCCTGCTTAACGGCATGGCTGCAGGCCAGGAACTCAAGAAGCAGATGCCAAATACAAAGCTGATCGTACTTACCATGAGTGAAGATTATGATCTTGCGTCCGAAGCGCTCCGCCGGTGGGCATCCGGATATCTTCTCAAGAAATCGGCTGCGTCAGAACTCGCCAAAGCGATCCGGGAGGTATTGAAAGGCGGATCCTATGTAACGCCATGGATTGCGCAACGTTTACAAGAGGAGTTTGTTCGTGATCCTCGTATCGATCGCGTAAAGAACTTAACTCCGCGCCAGCGGGAGGTACTGCAATTATTGGCTGAAGGCTGCACCATGAAAGAAGTTGCTTCGATTCTGCACGTGGCAACTCGAACGGTTGCCTTCCACAAATACCGCATCATGGAAGAATTTGGATTAAAAACAAATTCTGATTTAGTAAGATTCGCAATCAAACGGCATATTCTTCTGCTCGCGTCGTAATTCCTTAATTCAATAAGCGATACGCGTTTGTAAGGTTTCAAAGTCAAACGCAACAGAGAAGATTGTTCGCGCAAGCAATCTTCGGGGCAATTCCTTCCATTCCTGGAACTTTCAGTATTGTAAAGTCCCCCCGAAGAATTACTGGCGGCCAATATCGGAAAACTACCTCATCACGTTCCACGTAACCTGGAGTAGAACATGCATAGTGAACCTGGATGCCTTCCAGAGTTGTCGAAATTTGTTGCAAATCGTACAAGAGCAATAGACAATCCGAGACAAAGTTTGTCACTGCAAATCTATTTGTTATTGAATCAATCGAAGGGCGTTCTTGAAGGGAAGCGAATATGGCGATTCCGTCTCGCCGATCTTCAATTCGGAAACGTTTCACACATCATGCATGGTCTGATTTTCAAGGAATTAACAATCCTCCTGTCTCATCCAAATTTTCACCCCCTCTGATTTGTCTGCTGGTGGCAATCAGCTACTACGGCGGGGTCAGAATAGGTATTATTGCGCTTACGCCTCCTCAACAGGCAACTTCCATTTTTTGGCCGCCTAATGCCATTTTGTTAGCTGCATTTCTTCTAACGCCACGAAAGATCTGGTGGATCATAGTGGCTGCTGTGCTGCCGGCTCATCTGCTGGCTGAAATTCAATCTGGACTTCCGATTGTGACTGTATTGGGATGGTTCGTTGGAAACGCAGGCGAAGCGCTGCTCGGAGCTTTCTGTATTACTCATTTCGTCAAACGCAGGCCGCTGTTTGAATCTGTTCAGGGCGTAGTTGCTTTCCTGGTTTTTGGAGCCTTTGGTGCTCCCTTTATTACTTCGTTTCTGGACGCGGCAGTCGTAGCCGGGACTTTGAATAAAACATATTGGTTATCGTGGACCTTACGTTTGTTCTCCAACGTATTGGCGGAACTTATCCTCGTTCCGATGATCGTCATAGTTTTTTCAAACGAGCTTTCAGTTCTAAGAAGAATCACGCTTGCGCGCGTGCTCGAATTTGTTTCACTCCTAGCCGGTATAGTAGCGATCAGCGTTCTGATCTTCGGGAATGTTTATACATCCCATATTCCGGCGCTTATTTATGCGCCAATTCCTCTCTTATTATTGACAACAGTCCGATTTGGGCTGTTGGGATTCAGTGCGTCAATGTTGACGCTTACCTATATTCTGATTAAAAACGCTTTCGATGGACGCGGATTGCTGAGCGGATCTTTTCACGAAAGTGTGCTCTCGTGGCAGATTCTCTTATGCATTATCGCTGTACCGCTGATCTTGCTTGCGGCACTTTTAACCGAAAGGCGACGCACTGAGGAGTCCCTACGAAACACCAGCGGAAAGCTGATTTATGCCCAAGAACAGGAACGGCAACGCATTGCCCGGGATTTACACGACGATATTTCGCAACAATTGGCTTTGGCACAAGTCGAAATCATTGAGCTCCGCAATGAGGCTTATTCAACTCTGGTTCCCCGCTTGAGTGCAATCGAGGACCGGCTTTCGGAAATCTCCACGGCGGTTCATGAGCTTTCGCACGGCTTGCATCCCTCACAGGTGATTCATCTCGGGCTGGTTGCGGCAATAAAAAACCTCGTTCGTGACGTTAATAAGAAAGAATTGCTCGAAATCGAAATGGTTGAGGAGGACATTCCTGATAGTGTGCCACCCCAGACTGGATTGGCTTTGTTTCGCGTAACTCAGGAAGCTTTACACAATATCGCGAAGCATAGTCAAGCGGCCACTGGAATTGTGGAATTACGTTGCTCGGGCCATGATTTATTGCTTCGGATCAGTGACGATGGAGTTGGCTTTTACCCGACGCAAGTATCCGGAGTGGGTTTGGGTCTAGAAAGCATGCGCGAACGGATAAGATCTCTCAACGGAACATTTATGATTACCTCAGCCCCTATGCATGGGGTTACCATTGAGGCATGGGTGCCTCTCGATCGCAAGCCACTTCAGAATTTCGGCGCAGCTTAAAAAGAGATGGTAATTATCGCTTTGCTCATGCCACTCGTTTGGACTGCTGTACTACCTGAGCCGCATTAGTCGAATGCAAGATCGATTCGGGTGTGGCGCACGCTTTTATCTGAAGCAATCGAGCGACAAGCCCGGTCCATCCAGTTTGATGACTGGCGCCGATTCCTGCGCCATTGTCACCATGAAAATATTCATAAAACAGAATTAGATCCCGCCAGAGCGGTTCCGTCTGAAATATTTCGGTTCCGCCATATACGGGTCTTCGACCTTTGTCATCCCGCAAGAAGATCTTGTTTAAGCGTTGCCCTAACTCTGCCGCGACTTCGTATAAAGTGAGGAGTCGACCGGAACCGGTGGGGCATTCAACGCGGAACTTATCACCGTAATAAAGATAAAACTGGTGTAGTGCGCGAAGGATCATAAAGTTTAGTGGAAACCAGACTGGGCCCCTCCAATTCGAATTTCCGCCGAACATCCTGTTTTCAGATTCCGCGGGCGAATATTGAACGGCGTATTGCGCTCCGTCTAAGTTCAAAATGTAAGGTTTGTCCTTATGAAAAAGGGACACTGAACGTATGCCATGGGGGCTAAAAAACTCGTTCTCATCCAACATGCGGGCCAGTATTCGGCGTAATTTGTTTTCGTTCACGATTGCCAGCAAGCGGCGATTAGCATATCCAGGGATGGTGGGTGGGGCGATATTGACGAGAAGTTTGGGATGCCGTTTCAGGAATTCCTGCACACGACCTATTGTTTCTGGATAGCGCTTAAGAGCGCTCTCCTCAAGGACTGTGGTCGCGCAAAGAGGCAGCAACCCTACCACGGAACGAACCTTCATTCGTGCGCCCAACCCATTCGGTAAGCGGAATACATCATAAAAAAAACCGTCTTCTTCATCCCACATTTCATCCTGATTTACGCCGATGTGGTCCATGGCAGCGGCAATCCAGAGGAAATGCTCTACGAATTTTAATGACATCTCGATATAGGTACTGTCCTGCATGGCGAGTTCCATGGCGATCTGCAGCATATTTTGACAAAACAGAGCCATCCACGCGGTTCCATCAGCCTGCTCCAGGTGACCGCCCCTGGGAAGGCCGCTACTGCGGTCAAATAAGCCGATGTTGTCTAATCCCAAAAAACCTCCCTGAAATACATTTTTACCCTGCTCATCTTTTCTGTTGACCCACCACGTAAAGTTAAGCAGTAGCTTGGTAAAAATTATTTTAAGAAAAGCATAGTCGGGTTTTCCGCGCTCTTCCCGTTCAATTTCGCTCAGCGTCAGTGCAGCCCAGGCGTGCACAGGAGGGTTTACGTCGCTGAAATTCCATTCGTATGCGGGAACTTGGCCATTTGGGTGTAAGTACACATCGCTTAGTATGAGATCAAGTTGCTTCTTGGCAAAATCCAGATCCACCAAAGAGAGAGGGATCGTATGAAATGCCAAGTCCCAGGCTGCGTACCAAGGATATTCCCATTTGTCGGGCATGGAAATAATGTCGCTGCTCGCCATATAGAACCACTGCGTATTTCGCGTGGGCGATTCGTCGTGATCTTCTATCCAGCGTTCCACATTGAAGTTGTAATACTGCTTTGTCCATAACATCCCGGCTAATCCCTGGCGCATGACATTGGCTTCATCCTTAGAGAGAGCACTCGGAATCACCGTGTCATAAAATTCATCCGCTTCCTGTTGGCGCAGCAACAATAATTTATCGAAACCACGAAATGGATCACCATGTCTGTCCTTTTCACTCGATAGACGCAAACGGATCGTTAACTCTTCGCCCCCGGGAATTCGCAAATTATAGTGAGCCGCTGCTTTGGAGCCGATTAGTTCATCATTTACCGCGGCTGCGTTATTTTGGACGATATAGTCGTTGATTCCATCTTTCGCATAACCACGCCAGTCATGTCCAAAAATTCTTGCTTCGTTGGTTTCATTTTCAGTAAAGAGAAGTTGTGCTTCGCCATCACAAAACAAGGAATATTCTCCCAGTTCAGGGTGGCGGGTGACGATCGAACGAAGCCGGGTATTCGATCCGGCAAAAAGCATCGGTTTGTTGGAGTCCCCGCTTTTCCAGGTATTACGAAACCAGATTGTTGGAAGTATGTGTAGGATCGCGGGCTGCTTCTGCCGGTTACATACGGTGATACAGATCAGCATATCTTCGGGAGAGGCTTTCGCGTACTCAATGAAGATGTCGAAATATTTATTACCAGAGAACGCGCCAGTATCAATGAGTTCGTATTCTCTGTCGTGGCCGCTCCGCTGCTGATTTGTTCGTACCAGATCGTTATATGGGAAGGCTTGCTGTGGGTACTTATAGAGATATTTCATGTACGAGTGTGTCGGCAGGTTATCCAAATAAAAGTAATATTCCTTAACATCCTCACCATGATTTCCTTCTGCATTAGTCAACCCAAAAAGACGTTCCTTGATAATTGGATCGTTGCCGTTCCAGAAAGCGAGTGCGAAGCAGAGCCGTTGTTTGTCATCGGATATTCCTGCAATTCCGTCTTCGCCCCAACGGTATGCCCGGGAACGCGCCTGGTCATGCGTAACGTACTGCCATGCATTGCCATCTGAGCTGTAGTCTTCCCGCACGGTGCCCCACTCGCGTTCCGAAAGGTAAGGTCCCCATAGCCTCCAATGAATTGATTTCTCCCGAATTTCCTCCAACCGAAGGTGCTCCACGGTCCTTGAGCCATTCACAAATTCGCCTCCACATGCCAAATAGCCGATGTATGTAATTCAGTATCCGGAAGATGGCACTCCGGCATAAGCGGGAATAATTCGCACGGCATTGCACCGTAAAACTGCGGGCACACGGAAGCGGGAGTTTAGGCCGCGGGGTGCAATGGCGTAACCGTGATAGCGCCGATTCTTATTGCATATTGGACGAGTTCTGCATTGGTGTGCATTCCCAACGATCGCATCGTCTCGTATTTGTAAGATTCCACGGTTCGTGTGGATAAGTTCAGAAGGGCGGCAACTTCTTTCATGGTTTTCCCTTCAGCGACAAGCTGTAAGACCTCGCGCTGTCTTCGGGTCATTCTTGGGCCTTCATCTGCGGGGCGCCGAACGGCTTCAGCCAGAATTGTCAAAATATCCACCGGGAACGCAGAACTGAGATAACTGCGACCTCGCAAAGCAGCGGAAATCGCCAGATGTATTTCTTCCGCGCCAGCCCGTTTCAATACAAATGCCGAAGCACCCGAGCGGAATGCTTCCACGGCTACACTGACGTCCGCATGCATGGTAAGCATCACGAATTTACTGTGAATAGAAGTACGTTTCAACATGCGAAGTGCTTCCATTCCGTTGAGCAGAGGCATGGAAATGTCGGAAATAATCACATCTGGATTCAGCTCTCTTGCCATTGTGATGAGTTCTCGTCCGTTTGCTGCGGTTCCGACGATGTCGTAAGTTGGGGCTAACAACTTTGCAAGTCCTTCGGCAAACATCTTGTGATCATCGGCTAAGATTATTTTGGCGAGCATACTTATTCTCCATTGCAAACTTGAACCCTGATTTCGGTTCCTTTGCCAGGTTCAGTTGTTAGATTGAAATCTCCACCCAGTGCCGCTGAGCGTTCCTGCATGCTTGCGAGACCCACTCCGGCGTACGTTTTTGCATGGCTTGAGTTGAATCCCTTTCCGTTATCCCGGATCGTCAGTATGACGTCTCTATTTTCACCAGCAAGCAGGATTTCTACGCGAGAGGCATGCGCGTGTTTATGGATATTGTGAAGAGCTTCCTGAGTAATGCGATACAGGCACAGCGATACATCGGAAGAAATCTTTCGTGGGATGTCCCGCAACGAGCACTGGATTTGCACATGGCTAATGCTGCGGAACTCCGAGCACAAATTGTCGATGGCGGCGCTCAAACCGAGATGCTCAAGGACGGTTGGATGTAACTGATGTGACACTTCACCGATCCGGGCAGTCAAATAGGCTACTCGTGAGCGAAAGTTATAGAGAGCCTGGTACATCGCACGAGCAATATCACTATTGAGTGATAAAGACTCGCATTGCTGAAGTGTCTGACTCATCTCCAGACCCAGGCTGGCCATTTCTTGCCCCAAATCATCGTGCAATTCGCGTCCAATCCTTTTTCGCTCATCTTCTCGAGCGCGGATAATTGACCCGATTTCCTGAATGGGCAACACAATGGCCTTTCTCGCCCATGGTTGATTGGTAACAATCGCCGCCTTGCAAGGAGCTGAAGACTTCATAAGTACCTGCGACATAATGGCTTAGATCTTGATGGTGATGCCGGAACCTGCATTTCCCGTGCGCAGCCCGAATCCCACTGCCATAAGAAGTACACCAAAGGTTTCTGTAGCAATACTGTGAGTTTTTACGGGTAGGGATTTACTAAAAATTGGAAATCATTGGAAAGAAGGGGTGTTCGCGGGATGAAAGTGACCCCGTTTTAGCGACCTTTACTGTGTTCGATGTTCTGACTGTATTTATCCCCCCTATAAAAAGCCGAAAGTCTGCCAATTGGCCATGCGCGGCGATCTCGATACCTTCCGTCTAGTGAAGGTACGTTGAGGGCTGGCTTTATAAGTTGCCGCAAATTCACCAACTGGATTTTCGAGGAGAAAATTATGATTATTGCGCCATGTTGCATGGAGGTGGAATCAAAACGCAAAGGAACTAACGTCTCAGGTAATCTCCGCTTCAATCCGAAATTCATACGTTCAGCTTGCCTGGTGAATCTGACCGTGCTCGTCGGCATATTTATGTGCTGCCCTCACGTAAGCGCACAAAATCTGGAAGTGAGTGGCGGGTATGTCCACATCACGCAAAATTTCGGGCTGAATGGGTTCAATTTGGGTGCGGCTTGGTGGTTTAGTCCTAAGGTTACACTCGCATTCGATTATGATAATGCTTACAACAATTCTACATTAGGTAATTTTACGCTGACCAGTATTGGAGCAATCGTAATCAAAAATCATCTTCAGGATGTTCTGGTGGGACCTCGGATTTTCTTTCCACAAAAAAAGATTAAGAAGTACAAATTCGACCCGTTCGCAGAACTGCAATTTGGTATTTCCCATCTGAACACTACGGTTCAGCAACTAACATTGCCATCGCAATCGGCATCAGACAATGCCTTTTCATGGATGTTGGGCGGCGGAGCGGACTATGGACTTAATGCACACTGGTCAGCACGCCTGAAATTGGACCTGCTGCGTACGCATTTTGCGGACCAAGGTCAAAGCCGGCTCAGAATAGGGCTTGGCGTCGCATACACATTTGGGGGCAGATAGAGCAGCTGGCTAATCCATCGCGCCCGCAGCTGCTCTCTGCTGGACTGGAAGCGGCAGTATAGGAACTTCCACAATGTGATGCTGCACTGCATAGAGTGTAACCCCGGTGATGCTATGGACTCTGAGCTTCCGCATGATTCTGCTGCGATGAGTTTCGGCCGTTTTGACGCTCAGCCCAAGAAAAGAAGCAATTTCTTTGGATGATTTACCTTCTGCCAATAGCTGAATAACTTCGTTTTCGCGTTGAGTTAATAAGTGGTTTGGTTTGATGGTGGTTTTTTTACGAGGATCTTCCAGATAGCCTGAAAGAATCATATCGTCGATCAGACGTGTGAAGAACGTTCGCCCCCGCCTTAAAGCGTCGATTGCTTCAATCAGATCGCTCGCAGGATCGGTCTTAAAAACCAGCCCTTTTATGCCAATTGCCAGGGCGGCCCGCAGGATCTCTTGCGATTCGGCAATCGTGAACATCAAAATTTTTCGCGTGGGAGTGTCTTTAAGAATTCTGCTTGCGGCTAGCACGCCGTTCAGAACGGGCATTCCGATATCGGAAATGATGAGATCCGGATTGTGCTCCTTCGCCTTCACAATAGCCTCATGCCCATTGGCGGCTTCGCAACAAATGCAAAGTTCTTCAAATGGCTTCAACATTGCCTGGATTCCCCGACGAGTCAATTCATGATCGTCAGTAATCATGATGCGGCATTTCATGATGATCTCCTTGTGAAGCATCTCTTTTGTGGGAAACGAGTGGGACCTATCCTCATGCAAAGCTCTATTGTTCCCAATCCGAAAAAGTTCATAGAAAGATATGGCGAAGAATCACGGGGCGGAGTTGTACGTGATTCGTGAGGAAAGTAACAACGCGGCTAATATGTCGCGTTAGATAATTTATAGAAACTAGAGTCGAGGTTATTACAAATGCCTCAATTTATTAGTGGAAGGAAAACAATGACTGCAACTAACGGCGAGTTCTAAAAAACGATTGCAACAATTCAATGCACCGAGCCGCTAATACGCCGTTTTTCACGGTCATTTGATGGTTTAATTGAGGATGGTTTAATACTTGTATTACGGAATGAACCGCGCCTGCTTTCGGGTCATCGGCCCCATAGACTAGCCGTTTTAACCGGGCATGAACCATCGCACCTGCGCACATCGCGCACGGTTCGATGGTGACAAATAGTTCGCAATCTACAAGACGATGATTTCCCATCGTTGCTGCGGCCTCACGCAACGCGAGAATTTCAGCGTGAGCAGTTGGGTCCGAATTTGCAATGTTACGATTCCAGCCGCGACCTATGATTTTGCCCTCGAAAACTACTACCGCGCCAACCGGTACCTCATCCTCGTTTAGGGCACGCTGAGCGGCACGGAGAGCTTCTTCCATCCAGAGTTCATCAGAGTTTGTCATCGTGAGGCGAGTTATTATCACTTAATCGCTGGCTGTTGTTGGGTCATGCAATGAATGGCGCCGAAACCCCAGATCAAGTCCCCGCAGTAGATTCCGATAATCTCACGGTCAGGGAACACGTCGGCGAGAATGTCCAGAGTGATCCGGTCGTTAACATCATTAAACACGGGCACCAGAACAATTTCGTTTGCAATATAGAAGTTGGCATAGCTGGCGGGTAGACGGCGGTCTTCGAAGATCACAGGTCCCGGCATAGGCAGGTCAATTACTGCCAGAGACTTTCCGTCTTGATCAGTCGCGTCACGTAGCCGCCGCACGTTTTCCCGCAAAGACTCGTAGTTCGAATCGTCTGGGTTTGCCTCTACCGCAGTAACTACCGTGTCCGGCGCTACGAAACGAGTGATGTCGTCTACATGGCCATGAGTGTCGTCCCCCGTCACTCCGGAACCCAGCCAGATTACGTTGCTGATTCCTAAGTGATTCGCGAATACTTTTTCGTAATCGGTACGGGTCATCTTTGGATTGCGTTGCTGAACTTTGCTCAACAAACATTCTTCCGTGGTAAGCAGCGTTCCTCTGCCGTTCACATCGATTGAGCCACCTTCGAGAACGACTCGCTGGTTTCTGAAAAAAGGTTGGACCTCGTCGGCTGAAGAAGCTTGAGCCATGAGGCTGCCTATTTTTTCATCGTGCTGCCAATTGGAGTATTTTGCCCAAGCATTGAATCGCCATTTAACTGCACGAAGGGAGTCGTTGGTCAAGACGAAAGTGCATCCTGAATCACGAGTCCACACACGGTTCGTAGGCCAGCGGTGAAATCGGACATTATCATTCAGAGCATTTGCAAGCGCGAGTACCTTGCAAGCACGTCTTTCCGAAGCGGCATCATTGACAATAAGTTCGACTCGCTCGTGCTTGGATAAATTGCGGATGATCTCGGCGTACACCCAAGGGATGGGTTCGAATTTTCCCGGCCAGTCGTCACGATAGTGCGGCCATGCCAGCCAAGTTGCATCGTGCGGCTCCCATTCGGCAGGCATGCGAGCCGCAATCTCCGATGTCGGTATTTTTCTGCCGGAACCTTTTTTGGATCGCAGTCCCATACTCAATCGATCAACCGCTTCGTGATTGGCGCATAGCTGTCGATTCTGCGGTCGCGAAGGAAAGGCCAATTACGGCGGGTGTCTTCTATATTTTTAACATCCACTTCGCCGAGCAAAATCTCTTCTTGATCGTGGGAGGCTTCTGCCACTATTCGTCCAAAGGGATCGCAAATAAAGGATCCACCCCAAAACTCCAGTCCAGCGCCCGGAGCAGAATTCCCGCGTATATCGCCAGTTTCGTGGCCAACACGATTCACTACAGCAACATATACCCCATTGGCAATCGCGTGAGCACGTTGAATAGTTCTCCAGGCATCATGCTGGGCTACGCCGAATTCCGCTTTCTCGGAAGGATGCCAGCCGATGGCGGTCGGATAAAAAAGAACTTGAGCGCCCTGCATTGCAGTGATGCGGGCTCCCTCCGGGTACCATTGATCCCAACAAACAAGCGTGCCCATCTTGCCGAGCCCGGTATCAAACGCGCGAAAACCCAGATCTCCAGGAGTGAAATAATACTTCTCATAGTAAAGAGGATCATCAGGGATATGCATTTTGCGATATAGCCCGAGCAGCTTTCCGTCGACATCGAACATCGTTGCAGTGTTGTGATATACGCCTGCCGCACGTTTTTCGAAAAGGGAGGCGATCAATACGATCCGTAGCTGCTTTGCGAGTTCCGATAGTTTGGTTGTCGTTGGTCCCGGAATCTGTTCGGCCAAATCGAATAGCGCAGAGTCTTCCCGCTGGCAAAAATATTGTGTCTGGAAGAGCTCAGGAAGACAGACGAGTTGTGCGCCACGCGAGGCAGCTTCACGAACCCGATCGAGAGCGTGTTGCAGATTTCGGTCAGGATCTGACGTCGCGGACATTTGTATTAGTCCAATTTTAAATTTATCCGGTGGCACTGGAATAATCTCTCCTTGGGCAAACAGAATATCAGTTCCGTCTTGCTGCTGATGAATGGGCGGCTCCTAGCGTGACCGTGAACGTTCTAGTAGAGTAATCTTCGATAGGATGCGAGAAAAGCTGGGAGGATCTACATTGAAACACAGCAATCATGACGGTACGGGGATTGACCGCAAGCTTCATAATCCGATTGAAGACCGTTTGATTCCGTTAGAGCCGTTGGATTTGAATCGCGTTAATTCGATTGACGACTTGGTCCGCGCCATGTCTAAAACAGCATTTACGGGCCGACAGGTGGGCGAGGCCGCGGACGTACTCGAAGCCATGGCCCGCGACAAAGATTGCTTCGTTGTAATGACTCTCGCGGGCGCGATGACAGTCGCCAAGCAAGGCTTAATCATTGCTGAACTTATCGACCGCGGCATTGTTAATGCTATTGTTTCGACCGGAGCACTTATGGCTCACGGCCTTGTCGAAGCCACTGGCAAATCTCACTTCCGCTACAATCCCGAGGTCCCTGATACCGAACTCTACGAACAGGGTTACAACCGCGTTTATGACACGCTTGAGCCGGAGCAAAACCTCGATGATGTTGAAGAAGTAATGTCGGAGATACTGGAAGGCTGGGACCATAACGAGGTAGTTTGTTCGTACAAGCTGAATCACACCATAGGCGAGCATTTGGCGAAACGAGTCGGGCAACGTGGCATTCTGAAATCGGCATACGAGAAAGGCGTACCCGTTTTCGTTCCAGCATTCACTGATTCGGAGTTAGGGCTAGATGTTGCTTTGAACAATAGGTTGCGTGAATCCACTGGACGGCATAAGTTGCGCTTTGATCCTTTTGAAGATCTGGAACATTTCGCCGCCACGCTTCTGCGGCAGACACGACTCGGAATCCTAACCATCGGTGGAGGAGTGCCGCGCAATTGGTCGCAACAATTCGGTCCATTTATTGAACTGAGACATCGTCGTCTTGGAGAGAACGTTCCTCTTAAGCGCTACCACTACGGAGTGAGAATATGTCCGGAACCTGTACATTGGGGCGGCCTTTCCGGAAGTCCTTATAGCGAGGCAATTTCGTGGGGCAAATTTGTGCCTCCAGCGGAAGGCGGAAAATTCGGGGAAGTATTCGTGGATGCGACCGTCGGATTACCCTTGATTGTGGCAGCAGTACTGGAGCGGCTTGGAAATGGAAAGAAACAAAGCTCTCATAAAGAGCCGGCAAAGAAAGAAAAAGTTTCTAAAAGAAAATAGTTGGTTTTAGCTCACGGCCGGTATGGATTGCGAAGAATATAATCAGCCAAAACTTATGCGAGAGCTGTATTGAAGGTGCGGCGTTCTTGGTATGAGAACCCAGTCTACAAGGGTGCCAAGCGGCTCATGTTCGAATGTTTTTTCCGCAGCGGCGTTCTTGGGCTGTTCCGTCACTATCATCGCAATGCAGTGCTGGTCTTGATCTACCATGACATTCTTCCGCCAGGGTTCCCTCAAGATAACCCGCTATTCGGGATGACGGTCAGCACCAACGAATTCGAGTGGCAACTCGAATACCTTCAGCGACATTACAATCCAATCACTTTCCAGCAGTTTATTGCCTGGCTTCTTGACGGTGCTGAACTTCCGCCCCGCCCAGTATTGATCAGCTTTGATGATGGCCACATAAATAATTACCAGTTCGCGCTTCCGGCTCTCGTAAAGAGAAATATGTCGGCTGTGTGTTTTGTAGTAGGCGGGAGTCTAGGGCAGAAACAATTAACGTGGTTCGAAGATGCGCATTATCGCCTCATGTTCTCCCCAGGCACAAGCTGGAAAAGAAGCAACGGGGAGAGGTGGGATTTGTTGGATGAAAAGCAGCGCGCGGCAGCTTGTGGTAAATTCTTTACTCTATTCCGAACGTTGTCTTCAATACAACAGCAAAAAGAGTTAGAGTCACTGCGAAGTCAGCTTCCCATCGACGCTGTTGACGGCAAGTTCCCAGGGAGATTCGAGTTTCTATCCTCAAAGGATTTGCAAGCGATGCGAGAGTGCGGAATCGAAATTGGCGCTCACACCATGACTCATCCGATCCTTGTTCGACTGCCAACGGATATCTCAGAGAAGGAAATCGCATTCAGCAAGGCGCGGCTGAATGAAGAGTTAGGCACGGCGATACGAGCGTTCGCGTATCCTTTCGGTGCGCCGCAACTGGATTTTAGCCAGCGCGAGCAGGAATACGTGCGGCAGAATGGTTTTTTGGTGGCGTTTTCAGCAGAAGGGGGATTCGTAAAGCAGAATAGTGATCCCTTTAATCTTCCGCGTGTAGGAGTGGGAAGAATGGGGCGTGCTCATTTCGTTGCGACCATTACGGGCGCTATTTCATCCCTAAAAAATTCTTTCTCTATGAGCGGCTAGGTATTGATATTGAATCTGAATATAAGCCTGATCGGCACAGTCCGCGATTGCGAGGCACTACGCTACGAGTGGACAGAATTGTTAGAAACACACCAGAACGCAACTCCGTTCGAAACTTTTGAATGGACTGTAGCCAATCTTGCCAGCTTTGAAAATGACGGAATCCGCATATTAGTTTTTCGCAATCGAGACGGGATATTAGTGGGCATACTGCCCTTTGTGAGGCGACGGGGACGGCGGTACACGCGAACTAGAGACTGGTGGGAACTGGCGGGAATGCCGCATGCAGACTATGGTGCCTGTATTGTTCGGCAAGGCTTTGAACTCAAAGTTGCTGAAGATTTTATCGAACATCTCAGGTCAACTACTGCATCATGGGATGCGATACATCTCGAGAAACTGCGGGAACGAGATCCATTCATCAGCCCCATGATGTCAGTTGCCCGTTCGCATAATATTTACGTCGTGTGCCGCATGAGTCATCAAATTCGTCGGCTTACACGGCAAACTTATGCAACGAAAGGGAGCGCAGGGGTAAGGCCTAGTAAGAGTCTGATCCGTGCCCGGAAGAGACTCGAGGCTCTCGGAAAGTTAAATTTTGAGGTCTCAACTGAAGATCAAACGATACAGGATCGACTTGACCGCTACTTCCAGATGCACATCGAACGTTTTGCGTCCAAAGGATTGCAGAGCCCCTTCGTGCGGGAACAGCATAAGAAGTTCTTTCGAACAATCGCTCACGAGTGCGCGCCCAGGGGCTATGTTCGACTTTGCAGCCTTTGCGTTAATGGTTTTTCCATAGCAACCAAGCTCACTTTAACTTACGGCCATACGATGCACTTGTATTCAACGTGTTTTGCAAAAGAATTCTCACAATATTCACCTTCCATGTTGCATCTCGATATGCTGCTGCAATATGCCTTCGCAAATCAGATTGCGGTGGTTGATTTTGGCATTGGCGAGTCCCCGCAAAAAGAACAAGCTGGAGCAATAGTCGAAGAAACCCTGGTTCAGATTGAGCTCTACAAGAAGCGGCTCCCACTTGTGGAAAGTCAACTATTTCATGCTGTTTCGGGGTTGCAGGAAAAATCAGGATTGCTGCGGAAGAGTGGCAAATTGTTGAGGAAATTACTGCCGTACAGAATGTGAACGGTTGGATCGCGTTCAATTGGGAAAATTAGAAGAAGCCCTGCCATCAAAAAATCAACGGCAAAGCATAATCCGAATGCTTTGCCGTTAGATTATTCGCTGTGCACTAATCGAAAATCAAAACAGCAGACGCAATTACCGTTGTCCACAACCCTCGTTTATCCCCTACTGCGGACTGTGTTACGTTCGCGGTACGGACAATCTTATTTGATATACGATAAATCTCTTTTTTCTCGTCCCACGAGCGGTCTGGATCAAACTCCACATTCAGCGTGGTAGCAAGCATCTCTGCCGCAAGTTCTTCGGCATAATCACCAGCTGCATCCTCGGATTCTCCAAAGGAGTGATGTTCACTTAAGTAGCCATAGGTGTTCCTGTCAGCAGGAATCGCGACACCAATGCTGGACGCCATCAACCTGTGAGGCTCGCGCGTGGAATTTTCCGCCACAACCGCAAATACGACTTCACCGGGCGAGAGGAATTTCAACCCCTGCGACCGCGCAATCAGCTTGCATTGTGGTGGGAAAATCGATGAGACACGCACCAGATTTTGTGCGGCAATGCCGGCATCTCGAAGCGCCAGCTCAAAGGAAGTGAGACGTTCCCGATGTTTTCCGACCCCCTTCGTAAAAAAAATCCGCTTGGGGACCATGTTTTTACCCAATTCGTTATTCCTCCGCTATTTTGATGGATAAGCGTTAAATCTAACATAGCGATTTGTTAACGGAAGATAAAAAGTGGGCAATATACGAAAAAACGCGGTTTTATTCCTTTAGCGGAGGTCTCGCCGAACATGAGGGACAGTTTTTGTTATTTGCCAGGCGAAACCGAACTGACTTTAATTGTGTCGTCGTCTGCCGTACCATTCACTATCGCCTTTTGGCCAGCAAGTTTATTCAACTCGTCCAGAATCTTCTTGTCGCTGCTGTCCAGGGTATAAACCTTGTTGCCTACTACGAAGGCATATTTAGATCCTTTGCCGACGCAGGCGCGAGTACAGTCTGCTTTGCTGCCTTCCATCATGTGTTGAGCGCCGCACATAGCATCGCTCACTTCCCCGGTAAATGTATGAGTTTTGTCGGCGGCAAGTACCGATGAAAGATTCCATGCAATGCTTAAAACAATAGCGAGTGTGTAACTTGCACATTGTTGCCAACCTAATTTCATGAGCGCGTGTTCTCCGTGATCTGAATAGTTAATGATTCTGAATGTAATTGGAAAATTGTGAACTCGGTATCAGTTTAAACGAAGTTTAATGCTCATTAGCGTTTTCCTGCGGCTGCGTCAGCTGCTTTGATTTTTACTGCAATATCAATGAAAGCCAGGGCAGCGCGGCTGAGAGCTTTATCCTTGCGAAAGACTAAAGCTAAGTCCCGCCGGATTTGTGCATCAGAGAGTTGAATTGCGGCAAGAACATTCGCTCTCACATCTTCTATCACGTTAGAGCGCGCAATAAATCCAACGCCAACATCGGCCGCGACAAAACGTTTTAATAATTCGCTGGAGTCCAGCTCCATCGCATAGCGAGGTTTAAGCTTCCGTTCGTGAAATAGGTCATCCAGACCGTCGCGGGTGTGTCCGGCTTTGGGCATTACCAGCGGGAACTTCGCGATGTCCGTCAAAGTAGCTGATTTCAGCTTGGCTAATGGATGATGAGGAGGTGCGATACTGATCAACTCGTCGCGATGAATTGTCACAACGGTCAATCGAGTGTCTGTAACGGGAAGGGAAATGACGCCAAAATCTACAGAATTGTCGATAACGGACTCTAAAATCTTGGCGTAATCCGATCGTTTAATGTTGACGGCAACATCCGGATATTGCTTCTTGAACTCAGCAAATACCTCGGGAAGGATATGAAGACAGGTACCCTCATTGGCGCCTACAATAATTTCGCCGCGTGGTACTCGCTCCGTTTCAGCAATCGCCAACAGAACAGCCCTACGGGCATCCAGCGTTTCCTCGGCATATTTCTGGAATAGTTTGCCGGAAGCGGTGATTGAAACTTTCCCTCCAGAGCGATCCAACAACTTCGCCCCGATTTCTTCCTCTAATGAGCGAATCTGAGATGAAATCGCCGGCTGTGTGCGGAAACGCTTCTCCGCGGCACGGGAGAAGCTGGACAGCCGGGCAACTTCCAGGAAAGTTTCTAGTTGGTCATAGTCCATAGAGTGTTGGGGCGAGCGCTTACAGCAGAAAATCCTCAAGCATAGGAATAACAAGCGAATACAGAGACAATGCTAAGTGTTAACAGCCGCTTTTGCATTAAAAAAGAATAAACCGGCCTTATGGCCCCATAAAAACAATCAATGCCACAGCTAGAGCGGCTCCCATACACTTGTGAATCCGGCGAACAGCTATAGGAGAAATTGTAACAGCCACCCTATAGTTCCTTTCCGGAGTGAATGCCTAAAGGAGCCATTGTGTCCGATGCGAAGACGGTTCTCGAATTTGTGCAGAAGCACGAAGTCAAAATGCTTGACCTTCGTTTCACCGATTTGCCAGGACTACAACATCATATTTCCTACCCCATCGGGCAACTATCGGAGGAATCTTTCCAGGAAGGTTTTGGAATGGACGGATCTTCGATCCGTGGATGGTCCGCTATCCACGAAAGCGATATGCTGCTCATCCCCGATCCGAGCACTTATTTGCTCGATCCCTTCACTGAAGTGCCGACGCTCGTCATGTTGTGTGATGTAGTCGACCCAGTGACTAAGCAGCGATACGATCGGGATCCTCGTTACATCGCAAAGAAAGCCGAGCTTTATCTGGCCGCAACGACTTTGGCGGATACCGCGTACTTTGGTGCCGCTGCGGAGTTTTTCATTTTCGATAATGTGCGTTTCGATCAACGTGAACAACACGGCTTCTACTTTATCGATGCCGAAGAGGGCCGCTGGAATTCAGGCCGTATCGAAAATAACCTTGGTTATCGTCCACGTTTTAAGGAGGGTTACTTTCCCGTACCGCCTACCGATCATTATCAGGATTTACGCACTGAGATGGTGATGACTATGCAGGAATGCGGACTGCAAGTGGAGAGTCATCATCATGAAGTGGCCACTGGCGGCCAAACTGAAATCGACTTAAAGTACGATGCACTAGCGCGATCCGCGGATCACGTAATGCTCTTCAAATATATTGTCAGAAACGTAGCCAACCAGTATGGGAAGACTGTGACTTTCATGCCTAAACCTATTTTTAAGGACAATGGCAGCGGCATGCATACTCATCAATCGCTTTGGAAGGACGGCCAGCCTTTATTCGCAGGCGATGGCTATGCGGGGATTTCGCCAATGGCTCTCTGGTACATCGGCGGTTTAATCAAGCATGGCCCCGCGCTGGCCGCGATTATTGCTCCAACCACTAATTCTTATAAGCGTTTGATCCCCGGCCTCGATGCGCCCGTGAACTTGGCCTATTCACGCCGCAACCGTTCAGCTGCCTGCCGCATTCCCATGTACTCGGTATCTCCTAAGGCCAAAAGAGTAGAATTCCGGCCGCCTGACCCAAGCTGCAATCCCTATTTAGCATTTGCTGCCATGATGATGGCTGGACTCGACGGCATTCAAAACAAGATTGATCCAGGCCGGCCGATGGATAAAGACGTTCTTGACCTAACTCCAGACGAACTCGCCAAGGTTTCCTCCATGCCTGCCTCATTAGAAGATGCACTGGATGCATTGGAAAAAGATCATCTTTTCCTGCTTCAGGGAGACGTATTTACTGAAGAATTATTAAGTGCTTACGTCGGTTATAAACGCACCGAAGTAGATGCCATTCGGCTGCGACCCCACCCGTTTGAGTTCGCGCTGTACTACGACATTTAATGTCGACGAAATCTCGTCGAGTGATTTACTCGCGTGAATTCCCGTGAGGAGCATTTTCCGCGAGTGCTTCGTAATCTTGCGGTGTATCTACATTGAATGTGACAAAAGGGTCATCCACTGGGAAATATTGAATCTGTCCTTGATTCTTATGTTCAATGTCGCGGGCCGTTGCAGTTACGTCCGCCTTCAAAAATGCCGAAATCATTTCACGACCAATGAGAAAAGGGTGTCCGTGCTTCCCGTTGTATTCCGGTACCACTGCCCATTTTCCGTGTAAAGCGGCCTCTTCGAACGCAAGATGAAGCGCTCTCAAGGTGTTCACTCTGGGCGGTGGTCGATCTACCAATGTGACCATGGCTGCGTCACGGCCCTGATTAAGAACTTCCTGCAAACCGATTTGAAGAGAACTGAACTGCCCGAGTTCAGGATTGCGATTTTGCACTAGCGATGCCCCTGCTGCATACACAATCGGTTTCAAGTATTCTGCATTTTTTCCGCCGACCACAATTACCATGTCGTTAATAGCATTGAGCGTAGCAATAGTCGCAGATAAAAACGTTTGATTTGTCGCGATGCCAGCCTTACCCGGGGGCCAGGACAGAAGTGCTTTATCACTTCCCATGCGGGTGGATTCACCCGCTGCCAAAATCACTCCACAAAAGCTGGGAGCACGGCTCATAATTTGCCCGGCAACTCGCCATTCAGCAACTTGCCAAGACCCGATGCTGGGCAGCGTATTCCGACATAGAAGTGGCCGAAAAGAGCGTAGACGGCACTTACCTCGTCGAAGCGCATTTCATAGATCAATTTCTTGAAGATAATGGGATCTTCGGAAAATAAATCAACGCCCCATTCCCAGTCATCGAATCCGATCGAGCCGGTGATGATTTGCTTCACCTGCCCTGCGTAGCGGCGTCCCACCAGACCGTGTTCATTCATCTGGCGGGCGCGTTCTTCAATAGGCACGGTGTACCAGTTTTTTTCTTCTCCACGGCGGCGGTCCATAGGATAGAAGCAAGCGTACCGATGTTTCGGAATCTCTGGAAACAACCGTGGACGCATTGCCTCGCGCTGGCGTGCCAGAGTTTCCTCGATCGAGCGATTCCAATCTTCGGAATGAGTTGCAATACCGCGTTCCGCCAGTTCGGTGTAAATTTTAGTGGTGGACTCATACAGTCCAAGTTCAATGACTGATAGGTAAGAAGTCGTTGGTTCCAGATAGTCATTCAGCCGCAAACGGGCAAGTTGCAACTCGGCTTGATTTAATTCGTCAAACGACTGCCGGAAGTGGATGAACATCAAGTCGCCCTTGTGCCCAACCAAAGAAAACAGGGCGGATTGACCTGCCCCGTTTTGTTCCATGCGTCCGAGAATACCTGTGGCTTCGTGCACGATATCTGTTTTCTGGGTTGTACGAAGTGAACGCCATGTCTCCCAGCGAAAGCGCATCATCTGATGCAGTACGCTGTAGCCTTCCACGGTGAGCGGGACAGGCGGAATTTCTGTTGAAACCGAATGCTGCCGAACTGGATGAGTCATCGACATAGATTTGCTTTAGTTGATTATTGTACTCGGGATGAGAATGGGGAGAAAGCAGCATGCTCAACGAGAGTATTAAGATGCAGAGGAAACAAAATGCGCTTAATGAAGGATCTGCTCCTGCATCCATTTTGAACTGAATCACTGAAACACGACGAGGAGACAATTGGCTGATTACACCTCACCGCGGTAATCTATGACAGCGGCAAGTCTATGGTTAGTTTTCTTTCAATCATTGCAGTGGGGTTTTTTCTCGGAATGCGTCATGCCACCGACCCCGACCACGTCATCGCAGTCACAACCATCGTTGCTAATCAACGCAAGCTTTCGCGGGCGGCATTGATTGGGGTGTTCTGGGGTGTTGGACATACACTCACAATTTTTGTCGTCGGCGCTGGAATTATTCTTTTCAATCTTGTTATACCTGCAAGGATCGGCCTGAGCATGGAACTGTCCGTGGGAATGATGCTGATCATCCTCGGATTAATGAATATTGCTGGTTTTCTGCGCTCGATGCCTATGGCAACAAATCACGGCAACGGCAGGGAAGCAGTCGTCCACTCCCATTCTCATAATCACGGGGATTACATTCATAGCCATCCTCACGCACACGATCCGGAGGCCCATCCACACGCGCCCAATCAGACTCCTTTGGCATGGCTTGACCGGGTATTCGGACGAGCCGGCTTGTATCAATACGTGCGTCCCTTGGTCGTGGGTCTTGTCCATGGATTAGCTGGTTCGGCGGCCGTGGCGCTGCTTGTTCTCACCATGATCCGCGATCCTCGTTGGGCAATTATTTATTTGTTGATTTTTGGGATCGGCACCATTGGTGGCATGATGCTGATTACGATGAGTCTCGCCTCAGCATTCCATTTCGTTGGTGGGACGCATCGGCGCTTTTCACGCATTGTAGGAATGGCTTCGGGCCTGCTGAGTCTAGTTTTTGGTTTATTTGTCACCTATCAGATGGGTTTCGCGAGTGGACTGTTCACGACTCATCCCCACTGGACGCCGAAGTAAGTGAATGGGTTTAGGGATCTCACGGACGAACACGTACCACTCACCTATGCGTGGAGACACACGCAATCACGCAGTTATCATTTCTTCCCAGCAGTAGATTCGAACTCGCAGCGATTCTGATACGGTACCTGCGAAAGGGAGCCTGATGGCAAACTACAAGGACGATCAAGCATCGAAAAATATCGACGGGAGAACGGCCGACTCACTCCTGAGCCGCCGAAGGTTTTTAGAGAGAGGGTCAGCGGCGATGGCTCTGACAGCAGGCCTGCCCATTCTTGCTGCGGCCCAGCAGGCGAAAGATATGAGTGGCGACACTCACACTGGCGACAACGAAAAGCAGCCTGGTCCTATTAACAAAACTCTGGACGCGTCCGAACCCGATTCTGTATTTCCTCCAAATACCGACTCGGGCGGGCAGCCTCCATTCAAGTATCCTTTCAGCTTCGCCCACAAACGTATTGAAGCGGGCGGTTGGACACGACAAGTCACCGTACGCGACCTGCCGATTTCAAAGAAGATGGCAGGGGTTGAAATGCGTCTCATCGCCGGGGGTATCCGTGAGCTGCACTGGCATGTTGGCGCGGAGTGGGCCTATATGACTGCTGGCTCGGCGCGTATAACCGCTGTGGATCAGAACGGCAGAGCGTTTGTGGAAGACGTAAGCCAGGGCGATCTCTGGTTGTTTCCTGGCGGTATCCCTCATTCAATTCAGGGTCTCGGACCCGATGGTTGCCAGTTTCTGCTGGTCTTTGATGACGGTAACTTCAACGAGTTTGAAACTTTCCTTTTGACCGATTGGTTGCATCACACGCCGAAAGAAGTTCTGGCAAAAAACTTCAACGTGCCAGAATCGACTTTTAAGAATATTCCAGCGAGGGAGCTGTTTATATTTCCGCGCGCTCTGCCACGACCCCTGGCAGAGGAACAGAAGGAAGTTTATGAAGGCACAAACCCGGTGCCGAATACATTTGCATTCTTTGCCAGCAAAATGGAGCCGACCAAAGTCACTGCGGGGGGAAGCGTAAAAATCATTGATCGAAGGAATTTCCCCGCAACCAACATCGCATCGGCTATCGTCACGCTTAAACCCGGCGGGCTGCGCGAACTCCACTGGCACCCAAACGAAGACGAATGGCAATACTACGTAAAAGGGCAGGGCCGGATGACAGTCTTTTCAGCGGGAGGACATGCACGCACTATGGATTTTCAAGAGGGAGATGTGGGCTATATCGAAAGATCCATGCCGCACTATATTGAAAATACCAGCAAAGCAGATTTGGTGTTTTTAGAAGTGTTCCCCACGCCGGATTATCAAGACATCTCACTATCGCAGTGGCTGGCGCACGTTCCCTCCCGCCTGGTCGATCAACACATTGGGACAGGTGAGGACTTCCTTCGTAAAATTCCGAAGAAAAAAGTAGTAATAACTCCCGAATAGCCGAACAGTTTCCCGGAAAGCTATAAAAGAAATTGGTGCGGAAGGGGGGATTTGAACCCCCACGCCTTTCGGCGCCACCCCCTCAAGATGGTGTGTCTGCCAATTCCACCACTTCCGCATTATTGTTTTTGAGGGTCTCTGCCAGAATACCGGACTCATTCCAGCCTTTTGATCCTACCATGTCCTCGAAGCAATCCAATTGTCGCTCTTAATGTTATCGCGTCCAGCAAAGTACTGCAATAAAAGCAGCGCCGATGATGCGGGCATTGATCTCATGGAGAGTTGTGGAAATGAGAGTTTGATAGCGAAATCTACAAGCACGGGCGGACGCGTTACATTCCCGCAGGATTTGATTGAGGAAGTCCGTTAGGTACCATCGGCAGTGATCGCAAACGGATCCCAGTGGCTGCAAAGATTGCATTCCCTACAGCAGGAGCCAGGCCCATAAGCGGAGTTTCGCCTGCACCAGCCGAAGGCAGGTCTTTGCGGTTTACTAATTCGACTTCAATCTGCGGAGTGTCTGCGAACCGTGGTACCCGGTAGTCAGCAAAGTGTGGATTCAGAATTCGTCCGTTCTCGAAGCGGATGGCCTCGAACATGGCGCCACCAATGCCTTGAACGATAGCTCCAGAAATTTGATTTCTTAGGCCATTGGGGTTGACAATCGCACCACACTCAAAGGCTTGGATTACGCGGCGAATTTTTATCGAACCGGCGTGATTAACTTCAACTTCGGCACAGGTAGCCATGTATCCACCCTTCTCCGTGCCACCTGCAATGCCAAATCCCTTGGTCGCTGAACTCTTCTCTCGGCCCCAACCGAATTTGTGCGCAGCTGCTTCAAAAACCGCACGCAAACGATCATTGTCCAAATTCTTTAGTCGAAATTCCAGCGAATCTATAGCTGCGACATGGGCAAGTTCGTCCATGTGAGTCTCTCTCGCAAAATGGTTGGCAGTCGCGGCCAGTCCACGGTAGGAGCCTGTGCGCAAAGGAGAATCAGCGGGATGAAATTCGATGCGGTGATTGGGAACTTTGTACGGGGTCTGAATTCCTGAAGGACCAGAGGCATAGTTATCAAACTCCCAAAACACGACGGTTCCATCGCCTGCAATACCGCTTTTTATATCAATGACACCCGCTGGCCGAAAATATGCCCAGGTGAACTCTTCTTCACGGGTCCACACAACTTTGACCGGTTTCCCAGCTGCTTTAGCTAGACGCGCAGCTTCAATAGCAGCATCGCCGGTGTGCTTGCCCCCATATGCCGAGCCGGTGTCTGGCATGATGACTCGCACCGAATCCTTTGAGATGTGAAACGTCTCCGCCAGTTCTTCGCGTACGCCGAACGGGCGCTGGGTTCCGGTCCATACCGTTAGCTTCCCATCTTTCCACTCAGCCAAAGCGGCACGCGGTTCAAGCGGAGCATGGGCGATATAAGCCACGGTATAGGTTTGAGAGAGGGTTTTCGACGCATTGGCACGGCCCTGTTCAAGGGAGCCAATTACGTGTCGAGCATTTTGACGATCTCCATTTGCAGATTCTTTGCCCGCATCCTCGGAGGTTTTCCTCAAGTGCTCAAATAATTCAGCATCTGAAATTTGTTGTGGTGCGCTCCACTGAGCGCGTAAAGCCGCGAGCGCTCGTACGGCAGTTACATCACTTGGCGCAGCAATACCCACAAAGTCACCATCATGCACGACCGTAACGCCAGGTATTTTTTCCGCAGCGCTGGTATCCAGTGAACTCAGACTCGCATGAAACGAGTTTGCCCGCAGAACTTTGCCGTAAAGCATGTTGGGCCGAGTCATGTCTGACGTATATTTGTGCTCACCAGTTACAAATGCCCGGCCATCGACTTTGGGAACGGACGTGCCAGCTACGTGCCAATCCTGAGCTGGCGTGAGCATTGGATCGTCAGGGATCAGCGTGACCAATTGCTTTTTCTTTGTCAGGTCGCTGTAAGCGATTGACTGCTTTGTTTTGATATTCGAGATCTTTCCATCTGCCGCGACCAAATCTGCGCTACTGACACGCCATCGTTCGGCCGCCATGGCGATCAAAGCAGATCGTGCGCTGACAGCGGCATTTCGCAGCAATGGCGCCATAGTGGGTGTGGTGCGGCTACCAAAAGTCCCCATATCATACGGAGTTAAATCGGTATCCCCCATGACCATTCTTATGGAACTGAGCGGTACGCGAAGTTCTTCCGCAACCTGCTGACTGAGAGAAGTTCGAATGTTCTGCCCCACTTCAACTTTGCCCGTGTATACCGTTATGGTGCCGTCTTCTCCGATGTGAAGCCACGCATCAACCGATTTCGGTAGATCGTCATCGGATGGCACTGTGCGTCCAGACTCTTGGGCAAGAACATGGCTGCTACATACGCACACCAGCAACCCTGCACCGAGCAGCTTAAAGAAATCCCGGCGTTGCAATTCAAATCTGTAGTCGATGCGAGGGATGGAATTGTGCTGCTGAACTTCTAAAAGCCCGTCGCCGATAGAATCGTCAGCCATGTGTTTCAACCTTTTTGCTGGATGTCTTGCTCGATGCGGCTTTTTGAATAGCGCTGATAATACGCCTGTATGTTCCGCATCGACAGACGTTTCCGTCCATACGACGGATAATCTCCTGCTCGCTTGGATTCGGCGTGCCGTTCAGAAGCGCGACCGCGGACATGATCATTCCCGGCGTGCAATATCCACACTGCAAGGCTTCCTCTTCGAGAAATGCCTGCTGGACCGGATGTAATTTGCCATTTGTTACCAGGCCCTCAACAGTGATGATCTTCTTTCCTGCTGCATAACTGATTGGGGTTTGACACGATCGCACGGCTCGTCCATCGATTAGAACCGTACATGCGCCGCATTGGCCTTCTCCACAGCCGTACTTGGTTCCGGTCTGATTCAGTACATTTCTAAGGATCGAAAGAAGAGTTTCATCCGACGAACTATCGACGCGATGTTCGGTACCGTTTATGAGAAGGGTGAAAGACATGTCCTCACCACCGAATAGAAGTCGATTATATCGCCAAGTTGCTTGTTAGGCATGAGTATCCAGACATTTTATAAGTGACAATTTTGGATAAGAATGGATTGATAGAAGCCGGAGTGTATCGGGATGATAGGTTTCTATCAATGATTGCCGGGTAAACTGTTGGCCCAGGGACTTGCTCCTGAAGCATGCAGATTAATCTCTACCGACTCACTTACTCGAAGGATAAATGTGCTTGGATTTTTCATCCCCCATTTCACGTAGGGCACCACAAAATGGGCCGTAGCAGTCCAATGGTCTTGTGCCATCTCAACCTGAACAGGAACCGTGATCTCGTGTTCCGTGCCATGAATACCGAACAACCCGTGAACTTGAACCGTTGAGTTACCCTGTGTTGCTAGTTTTCCGGCGACATGGTCTGGACGAAATGTTATCTCTGGAAAGCGGTCACTCTCCAGAACTTCCCGGTGCATTTTCCGGTCGCGGGTATTATTTCCACTGTGCCCGCTGCTTGAGTCGATCACAACGTCTCCACTCACCGAACTCGTTTCGGGATTGAAGTGTATGACGCCATGCTTCAGATTGAACCCTCCATGAACAGTGTGAATCACGTCCCCCAAGGTAAAATCCACCACAGTCGTGGCAGGGTTAAAATCCAGAACGAGTTCCCGGTCCTGCGCCGGCGAAACCGCCAAGAAGGCGAAGAGGAGTGTTGGTATTAACCAAGCGGTCAATCTTGCAGTAATTCTCCTATTCGTCCTTTGCATCATTTGTTAAGCACTCTGATTGGGAATAATACTCAATTTAACGATAGCCTGAGCCCTGCAAAATCAACAGATCAAAGTTTGTAAAAGTTTGTACATGTTACTGTCAAGATAACATCTGCGAGATGTTTCGCAGTCTGATATGTGTATTTGTTCCGCCTGGAGTAAGAATGAAACGGATATTTGTCCGTACATTGTTCGTTGTTGTGCTTACACTCGGATTCGGTTACATAGGCGATTATGCTGTCATCCAGCTTAGGATCTGGAGATCGTGGAGCGCATTCGAGCAAGTCACTGTCCAGCCTTACTACGCAATTCATGAAAAGAATGGCAAGACAGAGTACGATTCTGCGCCAGTGGAGATCGATATGTGTATCCACGCAATCTTCCCCCATTTAGGTTACAACCCCTGTTGGTATGCAAATAGGCACAAGGAAAAACGGATTGATATATGAGAAAGCCGAGTGGAATGACGAGGCTTAGGAATGGAAAGGACGAAGAGGAGAGAGGGAAGCCTAAAGTGCGGAATGAAACTGAGGAGTGATGCTAAAAAATTAGAGATTTATGGGCCTCGCCCGATCAAAGCGGCAAGCTCATTAGCGTAAAACTTGGTACAGACGGTTGGTCCTGGGCAAAAAATGGCGCGCGCCTATGCATCTGACAATCGCGATTGAAGTTTACGATAATCCTCCGGCAGCAGCACCCATGGAAATTTCCGCAGGCAATTGCAGAACTTTTGATACCCAATCTTCCATCACGGGCAGATGCTCTCGCGCATCGCGTTCGCTCAAGAACTTCACATTACTGTAGCGCGACTCTTGGTAGTTGCGGACTTTCCCATTATTAATGGCATCGAGAACCTGTTGAACGCCAGCTTCCACTTTCCAGACTGGTTGAAACCCAAGCGCTTCTCGAATGCGGCGGAATTCTACCCGGTAATTTCTGCGATCGACATTCTCCTCAGTGCAGCGGAGTTCCGCGCCTGGGACCATTTTCTGAATCAGTTGGCCTACTTGGCCGAGTGTCATATTTTGTTCGTCTGATCCAACATTGAAAATAACGGGTGCTACAGCCGCAGACGGGGCCTCAAGGGCAGTCAAGACCGAACGGCCCGCGTCATGTACATGCAAAAATGGACGCCATTGATCTTTACCGTAAACGGTGATGATCTTGTCGACCATCGCCTTGGCGGCTAATAAATTGACGACGAGATCAAAGCGTGTTCGACCGGACAAGCCATAGATGGTTCCGAAGCGCAAAATCACCGGCTCGAAGCCGTTGCCGCGAAATGGCAGGAGAACATTCTCAGAAGCGATCTTGCTTCGAGCATAAAGCGAAACCGGATTGAGTGCGGATCGTTCGTTCAAAATTTGATCGCTTGCTCCATAAACCGAGCAACTGCTGGCGAACACAAAACGCGAGATACCATTACCCTTCGCTACCTGCGCAATCATGCGGGTTGCGATTACGTTGATTTGAATCGTGAGCTCTTCATCGAGAGCGCAGGCAGGATCTCCGACCAGACCGCCAAGGTGAATCACGGAGTTCATGTCCTTCATCGCTGCAACCACAGTATCGACATTGCGGAAGTCCCCGCGATGGATTTCAAGATTCGGATGCTGCATGAATGGCTTAATAGGTTCGTCACCGTAAAGGAAGCAGTCCAGTAAGCGTATGCGGTATCCCCGATCAAGCAATTTAGGAAGGAGTGCTGAACCGATATACCCGGCCCCTCCGATTACGAGAACACTTTGCTGCTCTTTTTGCAGAGAAACACTGGCCGGCTGGTGCTCTTGAATGATTACCTGCTTCCAGACTTTCGCCCACAGCCGCGCCGCAAGCAGAAGGCCTGACGCTGCCAGCCACGCCAATATCAAAGCAGAGCGCGGGAACGATGGAACAATTCTCAAGAAGTACATGGCGAGTGCCAGGATTACGAATGAGATCGCCGTGGATTGCAAAATTGTAAGCGCCTTATATTTGCTGGAATAAGAACGCCCCTTTGTATAAAAGCCCATTGCGTAAAATACGAGGGGAGCGGGGCAACTGAGTAGAACCGCCGCACGCAAAAACATATCCAGCAAGAACACCGGATGCTTGTCGTACAACCAAATTTGCGGAAGAAGCGAGAGAACTAACGAAGTATTGAGAATAACCAGATCGGCAAAGACCCTCACGAGAATCTGCGTGTGATTATTTGATTTGGACATGGCCGTGAATTTCCCTCTGTTTGGAACGTGATGTGAATCAGATTGAACTGTGTTTTGTAAGGATGGTCTTGTAAGGAGATCTTGCTTACGAACGATTTTATCGAGTCGCGATTCGCATTACTTCTTGAACAGCTTTGCAGGTTTGTTCGATGTGTACATCCAAGAGAGTTGGATGCACAAGAAACATGAGACTAGTTTCACCAAGCTCGCGAGCTACGGGTAAGTATTCAGAAGGCCGCAGCTCTGGCGAAAATGCTTTCTCCAGATAAATTTCGCTACAGCTGCCGGAATAGCAGGGAACACCTGTAGCGGAAACTTCGGACATGATCCGGTCCCGGTTCCAATCGGCGCGAAGCCCCTCTGGACGCACGAAGACATAATACTTGTAATAGGAGTGTCCTATTTCAGCGGACGGCACCGTTACTCGTAACCCAGCGATGGATTGAAAGCACTCCGTCAGAGTCGCAGCGTATTTGCGGCGCTTCGCTACCCACTTTGGAAGTTTCCCCAACTGCACACGCCCCAGCGCGGACTGCATCTCCGTCAGCCGCCAATTCGTTCCAAATGACTCATGCAGCCAACGAAAGCCTGCGGGATGTTCGCGCCGATACACTGCATCGTAGCTCTTGCCGTGATCTTTAAAGCTCCAGGCAAGCTCCCATAAACGTTCATCGTTCGTCGTAACCATGCCACCTTCGCCTCCAGTGGTCATGATCTTGTCCTGGCAGAATGAAAATGCTGCAATGTGACCCAGTGACCCGACCTGAGCGCCTTTATAGGTTGCGCCGTGAGCTTGCGCGCAGTCTTCAATCACCTTCAGACCGAACTCCGCAGCTACCTTCATGATCGCGTCCATGTCGCACGGCCAGCCCGCAAGGTGCACTGCGATAATCGCCTTTGTCTTTGACGTAATGGCTTTTCGGATTGTTTCCGCAGTAATGTTTTGGCTGTCGCGATCGACATCCACGCACACTGGACGCGCGCCCCGCATCACGACGCAACTTGCAGATGCAATGAAAGTCCGTGAAGTCGTGATGACTTCATCTCCTGGGCCAATACCCAAAACTTGAAGAGCAAGTTCCAACGCGACCGTTCCATTCGCGACACAGATAGCGTATTTCGTGCCTACATAGTCCGCAAATTCATTTTCAAACTTGCGGCCCTCTTCGCCCGTCCAGTAATTGACCTTTCCTGAACGCAACACTGAATCCACAGCCTCGATTTCATCCGCTTCAAAATGAGGCCAGGGGGAAAACGGCAATTGTTTAGTGCTCGGAATCTTCGCTTCTAACGCCGCTACAGTAGTCATAGGAATATTAGAAAGTAAGTTATACGTGGTACTGTGTTTTTTGAGATGAAGCTTGTGTTTTTACATCGGACCTCGGACGCGCCGGCACGCCTACAACGGTCACGCCATCGGGAACATCTCGCGTAACCACCGCTCCTGCGCCCACAACTGCGCCTGAACCTATATGGAGGTATTGCAGAATTTGCGCTCCCGAACCGATCAGCACGCCCTCGCCGATCACGACGCCTCCATTAACATTTGCTCCGGGATTCACGATCGAGCCGCTCCCGACATGTGCTTCGTGTCCGAAAGTAGATGCGAAGTTGCACAACGCGAATTGTTCAAGCTTTACGTTTACCGTTGCGGTCACATTCGCACCAATGAATGCCCCTTTTTCGATGCGGGCTGAATCTAGATCAATCACTGCTGTGGGATGAATAATGACTGGCCAATCGATATCTGGGAACCGGGACATCAGTTCCGCTGCCAACTTTAGTCTTATAACTGGACTTCCTACGCCGATGACGAGCGCATCTATGGTACGATGACGCTCGATCCAATCGAAATCTCCGAGTACTTCGTCTCGACTATCGCGAGGACCAAGCCGCGACATGTCGCTTACAACATATCCGAGGAATTCGAAACGCTTCTGCTCGCGGTTGATCCATTGCAGAGCGGACGCGATTTCGCGCGCCATCCCACCCGCGCCGATGATGGCGATGCGTTTCTTCACAGAGCGCCCCCATGAGCCGCTTTCGCTTTATCCTGCACAGCGCTCATTCCCATGTACTCGGGCATAGTTACGTGACCAGGTTGAGAAATTCCATCGCGCGTAAAGAGCTTCCAAACCGTCATCAGCAGGATCTTCACATCCAGCCAAAAACTCCTGTGATCTACGTACCAGAGGTCGAGTTCGAATTTCTGATTCCAATTCAGGGCATTTCTGCCGTTTATCTGTGCCCATCCCGTAATTCCGGGCTTCACGTCATGGCGGCGCATCTGCTCTGGCGTGTAGCGTTCGAGATACCGCGCCAGCAAAGGACGTGGCCCAACCAAACTCATCTCGCCGCGAATTACGTTGATCAACTCTGGCAACTCATCGAGGCTGGTGCTGCGAAGGAGTTTGCCAAGCCACGTCAGACGATCCGCGTCCGGCAGCAATCTCCCGTGCGCATCGCGTGCGTCCGTCATAGTGCGAAACTTCAGACAGTTGAAGAGTTGTCCCTTCAGTCCGGGACGAGCCTGTCGAAACAGAATAGGCGCTCCAAAAAAAACTCGCACGACCAACGCTACGATCATGAGCACTGGAAACAGCAACACTACCGCAACACTGGCTGCCAGCAGATCGAACACCCGCTTGCCTATATCACTGCCCGCAGTCGCAAATGCTGCTTCTTCCAAATCCGATTTACGCGCTTTGCTTTCCAGCAGATCGTTGTACATCTTCACCTGCTCGTTCCAGATGACCTCGGGACGAAAGTCTTGTTGCATGCGCATGCGTCCTGCTCGTCCCATACTTTCCCGCAATTGCGTGTCTGTCAATAATCGATCAATCGCGGCCGCCAGGGCCTTTGCATCGCCAACCGGAACCAGGATTCCAGTTTCACCGTCGATCACCGAATCTCTGGCGCCAGTCGCCATGGTTGTAACCACGGGTACGCCGCTGGCCTGAGCCTCCAAAGGCACGCCGGGGAAGCCTTCGCGATATGTTGGCAACACCAGCACATCCATCAGGCCATAGTAGGGCGCCGTGTCAGCAACGAAACCAGGACGAGTGACTTCAGGAGCGGTCTCGATGAAGCGGCGAATTGCGGGCTCAACCGGATCGCCTTGCTCAAAATCTCCCACCAGCAGCAAGCGCAACTCTGGACGCGATTTGCGAATCTCTTGTGCCGCCTCCACCAACTGGCGAATGCCTTTGTCTTTTACAAAGCGGCCAACAAATCCTATGACCGGAGCGTCCCGTGGAATGCACAATCGCTTGCGCAGAATATCTGTTGTTTCCGAGTTGCGGTTATCGGGCGTGAAGCGGTGGACGTCTACGCCCCCACTACCTTTTCCGAGCACCGTCACTTTATTCGGCGAAACTAACTTTAGACCAATCGTCCGTTCTCGCAGGCTCGGGCTCACACAGACAACCCGATCAGAACATGCACACGCAATCCACTCCGCTGCCCAAAGCACAGCTCGCTTAAGGCCCGTCGCAGTTTCAAGTCGCAAACCTCGCAACGTATAAACGCGGCAGCGAACCCGAGCCAGCCAGGCAGCGATGCCGGTCAAGAGTCCGGCTTTCGGTGTGCTGGCATCCACAATCGTGGGACGCACGCTCCGGATCGTACGATACAGCCTCCAAAGCGAAACTAAATCTTGCAGGGGAGCAATTTCACGTTCCATGGGGACGGCGATGCTGTGCGCTCCTTCATGCTGCGAAACCGTTATCAGATTCGCACCGGGAGAAGATAACAATGTCGGCTCAAATCCAGCTGTTCGCAGGTATTTCAGCAGGCCGGCATTGTAGAAGGTACACGCCAGCGGGGAAGTGACCGCGAACAGGATTTTCGATTCTGGAGTTTTATTACAGTCCATTTGTCTAGGCTGTATCAAAATGCCCGAGCGTACGATTGAGTAAAATCGCGTCGCGTACGGACGTGTTGTCGAGTAACAACGGACTGTCGACTGGCTGCCCATAGAAGTTCTGAGAACGCGAAAAGTATCCAGACATGATGGTGGTAAGTTCCCTCTACTCCGGAACACCAGATAATTATCGTAATGAGTGCACAAAAGCAGCCCGATGCTGCATAACGAAGTGAGGGAACGTGACGATAAATCCACAGGTTTTGTTTCAAAGATCGGTAGAGAATTAATAGATATGCGCCGAAAATCAGCGGGCCTCCCTCGACAAGGAGCCACACATATGTGTTATGAATTTGGTGCTGATCACCAAAGTAGCGAGGCGATTCTTCGATGAAAGTTCCAATTCCAATACCTGTCGCCACTGATATTGGCGAACTCAGGTACATTTGTAATCCTTGCTTTATATAGTCGATTCGAGAATCTATGTTGTCCCTTTCATTTGCCCTTCGCTCGATTGACGTACTAAGATCAGTCCGAGCCGATAACCAGATAACAGCAAGCGCTATAGCCAGCAAAGCACAAGCAACTATGTAAACGGATCGGGCATTAGTGAGATAGACCAAAACGAGGGCTCCCGCAATCAAAGCCAACAACCCTCCTCTAGAAAGAGTCAGCAAGCAACCGGTTACCAACAGACAACAGTTCAGCAATTGCAAGATTGTCCCGAAACCACCTTTTGGCTTGAAGTTTAATATCGAGAATTGAAGAATCGCTGTAACAGCAACTAGCCCTGCGTAACTGTTTGGATCAAGCATGAAACCTTCAAATCTCATGCCGCCATAGTTCACGGTAGATTGGAATCCAAGAAAGAGGGAGCCAACATAGAGCAGCAGTCCGCCAAAATTAATTATTGATACGGCCGAGACAAATGTTTGAATCAACTTTTCTGATCGCGACCGATCTCGACACAGAATTAGGATGGAGCAATAAGGAATCACCAAGGCAATCAAGCCAAGGTCCTTATTCAACCATGTCCACTTCGGCAGTGTGCCGAGCGTAAAGGCAGTTACGAGATTTCCCCATACGAGAAATAAGATCACAAACATCGTGACGGGAAGTGGAATGCTGAAGCCTCTATTACGACTCCTCATCCAACTCATAAATGCACCGATCCCGAGAGGGAGAATAAACAGGTCGGACAAGCTCAGATGGAAACTTCCAGCACTGAATTGAATCGAAAATGTTGCTATCCACGCTAACAACGAACGCCATGGGCTGGCATTCCAAGCGATAAATATTCCTAAGATCGTACTTACAATGATGAGCAACGCGATATGGTCGGTAGATTGACCATCAGTAAAAATATCGTGTAGTTGTTGTAAAAGCTCAGGCATATCAAATGGCGTTGCTTGTTATACCTTGCTGTTTAGATTGAGAAATCTCATGGGCTAGCGCCATCCCCGTTGCGGTGATCAGAAGAGAAGCTGAGCACAGGAGGGCGAGCGCGGCACCAATTAGTCGAAATCGCGGCACGAAAAATATCGCACCGCAAAATGTAGCTAACATGCAGGCCAAGCTAATTGGAAACTGAATTTTGAACTTTCGGGCGGCTGTCAGAGCGTACATCAAAAAACATCCGACGCAGTTGAGGCCTGCGGTTGTGGCGAGAAGTACAAATAGGCTGCCTTGTTTTGCATACTCTGGCGTATAGAGAAGTGTTAGCAGGCGATTGCCACAAGTGAGGACAAGCGTTACAGCTAAAATGCCCAACCCCGCTCCAACAGAGATAAGCTTCAATACCAGATGTTTGAATTCGCGTATCCTACCTTCTGCGAATAGTCGCGACAAACGCGCCAATGCGGACTGGCCAAGAGAGTTGGCAATAATCGTCGCTGCCGTTACTGGGTACGCTATCGACGCAAAGATCCCGAGCTCGCTTACGCTGAGAACATGCTGGATCATGTAGCGCGGAATATTTGTATTGAACGAACCAATCGCACTCACAAATCCCAGAGGTAGGCTGGTCAACGCTAATCCTTGCAACTGTCTCCAACTGAAGCGGAGCGAGGCTCCGCCTTCATGTGCCGCCAATCGACGCGCTACCCGGAAGTCATAATTCGCAATCACAGCGCCCGCGCATACGAGCCAAACTAGAAGAGCTAGCGGCAGATCACGCCAGAGCACGAATGTGACTGCGAACAAGAGAATCGATAAACCGCCACGTAGCAACACAGCTATGGCTGCGGAATCCAGCATCTCGTATTTCTGCATGAGTCCGGCAATGACATCCCCGAAGGATTCCAAAGACTTGAATAGAGCTACGAGTAATACAATGAGAAGAGCACTGTGAGTCAGTTTGAGAAAAGGGCAAATCGATATGATCGCGAGTAAAGCAACTGCGGAACCTATGAGCCGAAGCGTGACGTAATCTGGAAAGCAGTATTCTCTGAGCGCGTCCGTGCTCTGTACGCCTCGCAGGTTCAAGTTCGTGAACATGAATATCGGCGCAGAGAGTGCCAAAGCGAATGCAAATTGCCCAACGATTGTTGGGCTGCCAAATTTTGCTAATACCGAAAGCATCAGCCATTGGCAAGCTGCGTATCCAACCCATCCCGCTAAAGACCAACTAAAACCGATCCGCAATGGTAGGACAGCAATGGATCGAACTTGGGGGGCAATGGCTGTTCCTGTCGCAGCCATTAGTTAACCTTTTCCCATTTTGGAAGCGGTGTCTTCATTACATTCCTTGATGCGTGCCACCACTGTCTTCACCCTTGTTATCAATAACATGCCTGTCATCACAAACGCGTATGCACACTATGTTCCCGTAGGAACATTACACGCTAAGGTATCCGGTAGATGGTGGCACTTGCCGCAGCGGGCAAGGCACCTTCGATGTCCTTCAACGTACTTTTCGCTGCGCTGCTGGGCACGAACAAGATGTCATTGTCCTGCATGGCGATGTCAGTCTCTTTCGACTGCAAAATCTTTTTCAGATTGAGCGGGATCTCTTGCCGCCCCTGTGCAGTCGTTCGAATTAATTTCGCGGAAGACTTTGCCGCTGTGGGCAAAGTCCCTTGCGCCAGAGCCACGGCTTGCAGGATCGAGAGCTGCTGATCGTGATCCATGGGGAAGCCGCCGGGGTGCGCTACGTCTCCGACCACATAGACCAGGCCGGTTCTCTCCACAAAGATTGTGTCTCCCGGCTTAATCTCCGGATTGTTTTCCGGCTGCGGAGCCGCGCCCGCTGTCATCTTGATGTGCTGTGGTTCATCCGGATGATCCACGTGCGTGATGGTCACGCGAGTGCCCGCCATAGGCGTGAGCCCTTGTGCGACGGAAAGATAGTCCAACAAATGATGCGAGCCGAAGGCAGGATAGATGCCCGGGCTCTTTACTTCTCCCATAACCGATACGCCCTGGGTT